>ERZ1027171.745-NODE-745-length-12951-cov-3.932382_pt1 | contig 12951 bp, 9 predicted proteins | sample MGYA00519274_ERZ1027171 | MGnify/ENA primary metagenome ERZ1027171 (study PRJEB26926, sample SAMN06164681) | human gut metagenome | biome: ENVO:00009003; feature: ENVO:2100002; material: ENVO:00002003 | host: Homo sapiens | place: USA | collected 2012 ... | reverse complement strand
ACAGCCTTGGTGTTGCGGAAGAAATTGGTATAGGCTGTATCAAGATTGCGCAAGGCACTCTGCAAGGACTGGGAGTTGACTTCAGAAAGCCACTCATGCTCCGCCTTCAGCTCGCTCTTCATCAGATTGGTCAGATATACGTTGCCGAGCGTTTCCTTACGTTCCTTGTATGCCGTGATTTTCAGGTTGAGTGCCCAGTTATAGACAAAGCGGCAGCAGCCGAAGGTCTTTGCAAGCAAAGTCTTCTGCTCATCTGTCGGATAGATTCTATATTTGTAGGCACGTAACATGTTGCAAAGGTAACTATTTTAAATGAGATCATGATACAGAAAGAATACATTTATTTTACAAGGGGAACACATTTTGGACGGATGGTTACTTTATGTCATCAGTCGGAAATGTCAGTTAGGAAACCATCAAGAAGAACATAGAAAACCAAGGGTAGCTGCGCTACCCCACATTTTTCATCCCCTAAACTGAAGATTTAGGGGTTTTCAAATGCGAGTCCCTATAAAATACTATTAAAGACATATTGCAAAATATACCCGAACCACGACTTAAACATAAATAAAGGCTTTATTTAATAAAACAATGGCTTTATTCCATTACGCAAAGGCTTTATTTTAATAAACAAAGCCTATATTTATGTTTTTCCGGCAAGTATGGATGCTTTTTGTGCTATGCACAACAGTCTTTAACCTGTCAACCGACTGAATTTTCTGCCTGCGTATTGTTGCGGGAAAGCATTATTATTAGTACTTTTGCCTAAAAGAAACATTATGGATGTAAATATCGAATCTTCGTGGAAGCAGCACATCGGGGCTGAGTTTGACAAGCAATACTTCATGGATCTCACACAGTTTGTGCGCTCCGAGTATATGCACACCACATGCTATCCCCCAGGAAACCTTATCTTCAACGCCTTCAACCTGTGTCCGTTCGACAAGGTGAAAGTGGTCATCATCGGACAGGACCCGTATCACGAACCGGGACAGGCTCACGGACTGAGCTTCTCGGTGTGCGACGGCATACCGTTTCCACCATCGCTGCAGAACATCTTCAAGGAGATACAGCTCGACCTCGGCACGCCTATCCCACACTCCGGCAACCTTACACGCTGGGCGCAGCAGGGAGTACTGCTGCTGAATGCCACACTCACAGTAAGGGCTCATCAGGCGGCAAGCCACCAGCGCAAAGGATGGGAGCAGTTTACCGACGCGGCGATAAAGGCGCTAAGCGCCGACCGCAACAACCTGGTGTTCATACTATGGGGCGGATATGCAAGGAGCAAAGCTCCGCTGATTGATGCCAGCCGGCATCTTATTCTGCAGTCGGTACACCCTTCTCCTCTATCAGCAAACCGCGGTGGATGGTTCGGAAACCACCACTTCTCGCGCTGCAACGACTATCTGAAGGAGCATGGAGAAACACCGATAGAATGGTAGAAATTAAACAAACAAAGAAAAAACATGACCAAGAAATACCTTCCCATACTTCAAGTCGGCGACGTTCTACTCTCGCCGGACATCATTACCGAGCGCTTCTGCTGCGACCTTGATGCCTGCCATGGCATCTGCTGCGTAGAAGGCGATGCGGGAGCTCCCGTCACTCTCGATGAAATAGCACAGATTGAAGATGCCGTAGACACGGTTTGGAACGACCTCTCCGCACAGGCGCAGGCGGTAATAGACAAACAAGGTGTGGCATACCCCGACCGCGACGGTGACCTCGTGACAAGCATCGTGGGTGGAAAAGACTGTGTCTTCACCTGTTATGAAGACGGCTGCTGTCTTTGCGCCCTGGAAAAGGCAAGGCGCGCAGGCAGACTGACGGACTTCTGCAAGCCTATCAGCTGCGCTCTCTATCCTATTAGAGAGAAGACTTTCGGCAACGGACTCGTCGGACTCAACTACAACCGCTGGGACGTATGCCGCGATGCCGTGAAGAAAGGAAAGGAGCTTGACCTGCCTGTATATAAATTCCTGAAAGGTCCGCTCATAAAGCGGTTCGGAGAGGAGTGGTACAAGGAACTGGAAGAAATGGCTGCCTCAATTGAATTATAGCACATTCTGCCGCATCTAATAAAACATACGGCCAAAATTAAAGCCTTAGCTCGTTTCTGCTAAGGCTTTATTTATGGTCGTATTCTAATCCCTTCTGTATGCCGACGGAGACACTCCGACATGCTCCTTGAAATATTTACCGAGGAATGACTGATTGGGAAAGTTCAAGTCCTTGGCTATCTCCTTGATGCTCTTTGTCGTGTTCTTCAGCTGCACACGCAGCTCAAGGGTGACATACTTGTCTATCCATTCGTTGGGAGTACGCTGGCTTATCGCCTTTACTGTCTCCGACAGATACTTAGGAGTAATGCAAAGCTGCTCGCCATACCACGACACACGGCGCTCCGAACGATAGTTCTGCTCCACAAGACGGATAAATTCCGTGAAGATAGACTCTGCACGTGTCTGCTTCTTAGCCCCACCCTGCTGCACACCATACATCACATGACCGATATCATATATCATAGCTGCCAACAGGGAACGGACCACGTCGCGGCGGAAGGCATGTTCCTGCGCCTCCACCTTTGACTGTATCTTCTGGAAATAAGACATCAGATTTTCCACCTCGTCAATCCGCAGCCCGAAGACAGGATGCTTCCTTGAGAAAAGGAAAAGCGACGAGAGGTCATGCACGCCTTTCAGCACTTCGTTGAAGAAGTTCTCCGACATCATGATGGCTATGCCACTGAAGTCGCTGCTCAACTGGCTGTTGTTGACAACCTGCCCCTCACTGATTATTATCACATCGTTGGCTTTCACAAGGCGCTCTTCCGTATCTACAGTATAGCGCGCCTCACCACGCAGACACAGTCCGACAAGCAGACAACCCATGCGCTTAGGCACTTCCGGCACAGGCACACTGCCAAACTCCGGGAAGAGCAACAGGTCGTCATCTATACACGGACCATGAAACAGCTGTTTGGTGGAACCCACCGATATTTCTTCTATTGTGCTATACATATCTTATGCCCTTACGATTTAGAATCGTGCAAATATAGCACAATTAATCCAATAAGCAAAGACAAAAACAAAAAACCGCATTTCCCGGATAAGGAAATGCGGCTCCTGTTATTATTCTGTTTTCTTCTGCCTCTGCTTTGTCTTAAACATGGACTTGGTCATTCAACCCGCTTACTTCTTAAGCATCTTCTTGCCATTCACGATAACGATGCCCTTATAGCCCTCGCCAACCTGCTGGCCAGAGAGGTTGTACATCTTACCGTCTGTCGCTGTCTTGCCTACAGATACTGCATTGATACCAGTAGAACCTGTCTTGCGATAGATCTGCATGTTGTTCTGTGCAGCAGCGAACGTTGCAAAGTAGATATTGTCTGCATTATAGCCGAGATTCTTGTTGGCAGCCGAACCGCCAAACTCTACCTTTGCATTGCCATTCTCTATCGCGATAGAAGCAATACTTCCTGCTGCAACATTATTCTGAAGCTTCAAGCCAGCCTTTACAGCTGTAAGATAGCTCTTGTTATTATACTGCATTGTCCATTTTGGACCGGAAGCACGAAGGCTCAATGGCATTACGTTGTCATTGCCATAAACCTTGTCACCTTCAACTTTCACAGATACAGTCTGCAAAGTACCGCTATAAAGGTTTCTTGACATTGCGAGACCTTCCTGAGCGTTTACAAAGAGAATCTCATCGCCTGCTGCCAAAGTGCTGGCATCAGTAACCTTCTCATAAATGTCTCCATTTGAAACAGCATGCTGGCTTACCAGGTTTTTATCCTTGACACTAAAGGTTATTGTACCATCCGGATGCTCAATAATTCTGTATATTGGCATGTCTGTATACTGGGTCCTGTCGTAGAAAGGAAAAGCTGGAATATTATTTACGCTGTTTCCAAACAGATCTGTTGCTAAAGCTGAGCTCTTCAACTCACCACCTGATGCACAAACCAACATTGCACGCTTGTAGTGCTCATTATTGTTGACATCGTTATAATAATTCCATGAATCAGCTTTATACTTTATACGATGTACCATAAGTCCTGTTTGATCATAGAACCATGTACCAGGCTGACGATTTTCAAGAATGAAATATTCTTTCTCGTCATTAGGGTTACGGAACATTACAGCAAACTTGCTGTTTTCATCATTAGGGTTTTCAAGAAGGACTGCCTCCGGATCACTGATTGTCGGCATATCATACCAACCCATAAAACTGCGCTCGTAAGCCGTGTAACCTATAGGGGCATACGCACCATTTGTATACGGACCAAGCTCCATTACCGACCATTCGCCATAAGCATAGTTTCCCTTATAAGAATCATCGGTACAATAGAAATCTGGCAGGCCCAAAGCATGACCCAACTCATGAACCATAACACCCATACCCATAAAGGAAGAATTGTTCTTTGAACCATTCAACTCGTTTCCTACGAAATATGAAGAGAAGCTGTATTGTGTACCATAGCTTGTGGAATAATCCATCTCATGTGGCCAGATTGTATTCTCATCGCCACCAGTAGCCTCACCACATCCTGCATAGTAAACAATTATATTCGGTACTTTACCGTTAACATAATATTTGCTGAAATCAACACCCTGACTAATAGCATCGTTTACAGCCTCTCTGATCATCGAGATGACATTCACATCTGTACGAGAACCGTTCCTTCCATAAAAGGCATATTGCTTGTTGAGGGTTACCTTGGCAGCGACATCAAAAGTAGGGTCAAACATGCCACGACTCTGTGCAAGGAAATAATCTCTTACAGAACCACGCTCTCTTGTATTGTCTTCATTATAACCTTCCTGATTGAAGAAACGATTCACCTTTTCTATTGTGGTTGTCTCCTGGAACTTTGTATCGCTGAACTCTACCATAAGCACCGGTATTGTTATCTTACCAACAGAAGGCAAAGCACCACCGGCACACTCACCGTATTTACCCAAACCATCCGGTGTAGAGGAACCTATTTTTGCCATACTGCGGTATGGAGACTTCTGAGCAAAGACTGCCACTCCTGCTGTCTTTGGATTTAAAGCTGCTGTAGAAACGAAAATCTTTTCTGCCTCTGTACGCTTGTCTGTTGCATGCACAACAACATCTGACGCTACAAGCTTACCGTCTTTCAAGACTGCGTAGCACAAAGTACCAGCTTCATTACGCACAACGACTTTGTCATCGTCTGTAGAATAGAAAGCCAAACCATCATTACCATGCTTATAAAGCATCAAAGTAGTTCCGTCACTCTGCTTCACAGGGAAAAGCTTATGAAGCGGACGAATTGCACTTGAGGACATAGCAAGAGACAAAGCCACAAGTGTTACAGCAAGTGTTTTTTTCATATTATTTTTTTAGTTATAAAATTACACAACATAAATACCTTTGCAAATATACAAACAATTATACTACGAGCAAGTTATTTAAGCAAAAATAACGCAAAGAGAACAATTTTTTTTATTTATATAGCACACACAAAAGAGGCGCAATTCAAAGAATTACGCCTCTATATTTCATTCTGCATCAACTGCAGAAAAAGTTTTCAAGTTGATTACTTAACGTACTTCTTGCCACCACAGATAATGAGACCCTTAGCAGAGTCAGAAACCTGCTGACCGAATACGTTGTAGCACTTGTTGTTCTTAATCTTGTCTGCGCGGGTCTCAGCATTTACATTCTCGATACCAGCAGCGTAATCACCCTCGTTGAGGACAATCTCGTGATTGTAAGTCCACATACCGTAGCCCATACCATCAATAAAGTTAGATGCGATAGCAACAGATTCGAACGTCATAGTATTGCCACCCATAACGCCTTCGCATGGAGTATTTGCATCTGGAAAACCGTCGGCATTCGATCCTTGTGTATACATCCATTCACCAAACGCAGAGTCGTAGTCACCACTACTTGTAATACCGAGCGCCCTCATATTCCAGACATTCTGTCCTGCAGGGAGAGAAACAGTAAGATCTTGATTAACGTTAATCAAAACAGTACCGCTCAAGCCGAAACCGTTACCACCACCACCAGGAATCATTGCTCCATAAGATGCATAGCCGTAAACATTCATGCTGTATGTAAAGTCCTCAACAGATACTGCGCAGTAGTACGGCTCAGAAAAATCTTGCGTTTTTTGGTCATACGTTTGAAACTTCATAACTGCATTAGCAGGCTTATAAGCCACGTTAAACATATTGTTCCATATAACACCCTCTGCATCCGGATTCTTCTGTTCGTATTCATACATATAGAAGCACAGACCGGTCTGGTTAAGGCTTACAGAACCATCATCTTCAACAGTGAATGTAATAGGATTCTTGGAGTCAATTGTTACGTGATCCAAGTCAGACAAGTCGCCAGTCCAAGAGAAAAGAAGGATGCTTCCATAAGGATCAACATTCAAAGCCTCCTGGATAGGGCAAGTGATAGTCTTGTTAGCCTCGTCATACTGTCCGTAGAAAACAGTGTTTCTATCAACAGGATTTCCATTTTTGTCTGATCCAATCTGATACATATAGAACTCAACGTTGCACTTAACGCCTTCTACTTCTTTATCACACCTTCTCAAGTAGACGCTATCGCAGCCATTTGATTCCTCTTTATAGTTTGTTGAAGATGAGATATACAGACCATAGATTCCGTCTCTTGCCTCAGCACGACGCATAGCCTTGGAAGCGGTTGACTTGTTTGAAACGATCTGAGCCTTCTCACTCATGAGGTCCTGGGTGAACATAGCCTTCTGTGCCATGAGTTTTGCCTCATTATCCACTACAGACTGCTTGTAAGCCTGAGCACTTGCCGACAAAGACATAACTGCCGCGCAAGCAAAAAGTATAAATTTCTTCATAATTAATATAATAAAATAAATAAATAGTTATTTCCTTTTAACCTATATGGGTTACCATTTCTATATGGAGTGTTCCTATGGGAAGTAATTCTTTTTTTATGATACCATAGGGTTTTTACTCCCTATGGCACCAATAATATAGGTTTAATTATTCAGCTTTTGTTCACTGATTAATTCTTGTTGTCATTGTCAAGGTCGCCGAATGGGAACTGCTTGGCATCAGCATGAACGATAATCCAGTTCGTAGGATCATTGACATCCGTCATCTTGATGTAAGTAGGCTTACGCAGATTGTCGGTCTCAAGCTGGAATGTGTGGCCGAAGCCGCCGCAGAACGGATCCATAGCAGACTTGATACCGTTGACATTCTTCTGATACTTCTTCTTCTCGTCGCAGTTCTTACTGTTGTTCTCAGCACGCGGGTCACGAGTGATGGTCACACGGTCGCCGAGAGTATTGCCATTCTCATCCTTCACAGGGCTGAACACCATACCACCGTTGTAAGACTCGTTGCCAGCCTGCATGAAGAAACCACTGTACTTAGACGAGTTGTAACCGATAGCAGCATAGTAGAGACGAGCACGCTTGTTGTTGTCAGCCTTACCAAGCTTCTCAAGCAGCACATTCCACTGTGCCTTTCCGTATTCACCCATATCCTTGTACGAGATGAACCACTGACTTGTAGTAAGAGTCGTGAACAGCTGAGGAACCTCAGTAATCAGCTTAACGGTATTGTTACCGGTAGCCTCGAAATATTCTTGAGTATCAGCCTTGTCGAAACCAGAGATTTCAACACCACCTACAGTAACAGGGTTATAGAAAGTGTATCCCTTTGGAGTAACGATGTACGGAGCGTATACTACAGTAGTGTTTCCCTCCTCATCCTTATCACGGAAATAGAGTCTGCGGTAGCTTGAACCTGCAGGAATCTCAACCTCTTCCTCACCCTTCTTCAAAGAAAGAGTGTAAGAGCGTGAAGACATGAACTCCTGAGTCTCGCCAACCTCCTTGATGTACTGGTCCCAAGAAGTATTCTCGTCCATCGGGTACATCACAATCTTAGTGTCGTGCTTCTTTCCCTTGAGCTCGACCTTCTCTGCGGTGGCAGAAACAAGACGGAATTCGAAGTCGCCGTCCATTCCCTCGCCTGCAGAACCGATACCGTCCTCATTGTTCGGGTCAGAGAAGTAGTGGAAGATACTGTTATACTCGTCCATAGAGATAACGACACCCATACTCTGTTCAATCTTGTAATGAGACTTCACCTTTAGGAGATTTCCGTCAGCGTCGAATCCAGCCTTGTGCGAATCAGCAACCTTCTCGCCTGCAACCAGAACAGAGTCGCCCTCGAACTTAACCAGCATATTGTATCCGCCGTATGACGTATCGCCATAATACTCTATTCTCCATCCGTTGGCAGGAGCCTCAAGAATCTTTCTGGTATCATTAATAGCCTCTTCCACGCGCTGCGATGCATTCTTGTCAAACACATCATCAACCTCTGTAACACATGCCGTAAAGGAAAGAATACTGAACAGCATTATAAAGGCATTATATAACTTCTTCATATTAATTGTTTTTAATCATCAAGTGAACGTAAATCGAGTGAAGTAACCTTAGCCGAACGATCCATCAGGATTGCACGCATCTTGTCGAGGTCGATACCCCAGCTCTCAGCGAAGTAAGATCTCACGATATCAAGCTTCTTGTTGATGATAGCAGCGCCTTTCTCACCAGCCTGGTCGAGAATCTTCTGCCATCCCTCGGCTGACATTGTAACATAGAAAGCGTATGTTTCAGCAAAGTCCTCGTTGTACTCGCCGCTGGCGTAACCAGAAACGAAACCCTCCTTTGCAGCGTCCTTGTCCTTCACGTTAACCCAGTCAGTAGAGTGGTATCCACCAGCACTGATAGTCTGGAAATCCGTAGAGTAGTTCTTGGTCTGCGTAAGGATGTGGCAGAACTCATGGTGCATCGTGTGGAAATACAAGTAGTTGAGGTCCAAAGGCTTCGTATAGTGATTCGCGTAAGGGTCGGTAGTGTTCACGTAAACATTGTCGAGGTCGAGGTCGTTCACACCGTAAAGCATCACCTTCATACCCTGTTCAGCAGAACCGGCAACGATAGAACCGTTGGTGTCATACTTGTAAGAGCCGGTCAACTGTATCACTCTCGGAGTATAGGTGCAGAGGAATTCCCTTCCGGCGCACTCTACATAAGAGTCAATCCACATGTATTTCATAAGTTTTGCAATGGCAATGGCATTCTCGTACTTAGCCGGAATAACATTGTAGTTGCGATCAGACTCCTTGTCGCTGTAGCGATACTTGAAATCAATGTTGTATGGCTGCACATAATTCTTAGTAAGCCAGTTGTTGAACTTGCTGTCTTCAACCTTCTGCTCCGGGAATATGCTTGTTGAGCTAAGGTCATCGTCGCTACATGCCGTGAAAGACATGGCTGCAGCGAAGAGCAAAAGCAATCCGAATAATTTAATCTTTTTCATTTTCTCAATTTTTTAAATTCAACGAGGATTAGCAGGCAGACCGGCCTTGATAACGTCAGCCGGCAACTGAATAGCACCTCTTGGGTCAGCGTAATTAACCTCTTCAGTATTGAACTCCTTTATTCCGTCACCCTTCACCACGTGAGAGAAAGCGATTCCGTAACGCTTCAAGTCAACGAAACGCAGTCCCTGATACATAGTCTCCAGACGACGCATGTGGAGTACCAGATTCACGATATTCTCCTTTGTGCTACCAGCCTCGATTGTGAAGCCAAGCGGATGAAGGTGTTTGCGGATAGTATACTCGCTCCACTGCTCGATGTCCTTCTCCGGAGTGTACTCCATCTCATCCATGAACTCTTTGAGCGACTGCTCGGTCAATACTGGACGCTTAGAACCGTCAGAAGCCTCTGGACGGCAGTGTGTCTGGATCCAAGTGTTGATGTCAGCAATAGCGAGGTCATAACGTGGATTCTCCTTCAGAGCGTAAGCCTCAGCGCGGCAGAGAAGAGTCTCGTCGCCGGTGAAAATAGCGTCAACAGCGTGCAGAAAACCAGTCTGGTTGATCTTGTCGGTAATCTCGAACTGAGGCATCAGTTTCGGGAACATTACAGACTCTGATTTTCCGTAAAGCATGTTCGAATAGTAGAGCAGTGCCTTTCCAGGAACCAATGAAGTACCGCCGGAACCAGATCCCCACGGACCCTTAGCCCAGAATGTTTCATAAGAGCACACAATCGAGTTGTGCTGGAAACGTGGGTATACCGGGTATACGAGGTTGTAAGAAGCACCTGAGTATGTAGCAAGCAGCATCAGGTTAGCCTTGTCGCTCGACTTGATCCACTGAGTACCGATATCCTGTGCACCAAACTGAGTAAGCGGTTCAAAGTCACGCATCACCAGTGTCGGGTCGTTACCGAGAACCTCGTTAGCATATTCGATACACTTGTCGAAGTTCTGATAGTAGAGATTGAAACGTGCAGCGAAAGCATAAGCAGCCTTTCTATTGAAGTGGTACTTAGGGACTGTGTACGTATTATCATCGATATAAGGCAGAGCCTCCTCAATGTCCTTATTGATGTTCTCGTAGAGTTGGCGGAGAGTTCCGCGTTTGTACTCACCTCCGATGAACTTTGCAGGCTCGGTCGGGTAAGGGAGTCCCATATACTCGTCAGCCTTCTCCGGATTCCATGCCATACAGAAAGTATTGGCCAGCTGCATCATAGAGTAAGCGCGGATAAGCTTTGCCTCGGCAACGAGGTTCATATTGTCCTTCTCAGCTCCAAGTTCCTTGAGGCTCAAGAGAGCCTGATTAGCGGATGCTATAGAACGATAGTATCCGTTCCATGACTGATATGGAGAGTCGTTACCAGTATCATCCACATCCTTAAAGTTATAGAGCTCGTCTTTCAGAACCGTAGAAGCGTAAGTCTTACCATTATCAGTGACATTATCAGACATCATCTCCATAATGGTGTTATTGTTGTAGTTTGGATAAGCCGAAACGAGCAAATCCTTTACCTGGTCTGCGGTTTCAATCTCAGCACGGTCATCAGGAAGAGTATCGAGATAATCGTTACATGAAGAGAGAGCACCAACAGCAAGTACTGACAACGCTATATATTTAAATATCTTCATTGTTTTTTTCCTTTTTATTTAGTAATTAAATACCAAGACGCAATGTAAACGTGAACTGCTTTGACATTGGAGCAGCAACACCACCAGAGTTAAAGAACTCAGGATCCTGTCCGTTCAACTTGTCGTCAGCATAGATCAAGAAGAGGTTTGTACCCTGCAACTTAGCGCTTGCACTTGTCAGACCAATCTTGCTAATCCACTTCATTGGGAAATCGTATGCAACAGAAATCTCCTTCATACGGATGAAGTCACCCTTAGCTACACGCTCTGTTGAGAGGTTGTAAGCATTGTATGCGCGGTTCAGATAAGTGTCGCTTGAAATTGTTCTAACGTCAGCGATTGCTGGGATAGTAGTCTTCAGCTCATCACCAGTAACAACCCATCTATTCTTGAACTCCTTCGGCATAGCTGCAAGGTCTGAGTATGAAGATGAGAATGCAGGGTCAAGACGTACTACATTTCCGAATGAATATGTCATGAAGACATTCAGATGCCATCCTTTATAAGAGAACACGTTACCAAGAGAACCTGTAATTGTAGGATCTGTCGGACCCTCATACTTCAGATAGTCGAGACAGTACGACTGGAAGTCGATGTCACTTGTTGTAATCTCACCATTCTCGTTTACGAATGTAGGAAGACCCTGGCTGTTGAGTCCCTTGAAGTCCATAGAGAAGAGAGCGCGATAAGGATAGCCCTTCATTGTAAATCCGTTACCATAGATAAGGTCGTAGATACGTGTCTGAGCATCAAGGTCAGTTACGCGGCTCTTTGTGTGAGAGAAGATAAAGTCTGTGCTCCATGTGAAGTCCTTTGTTACAATGTTTCTTGTACTCAATGTGAACTCCTCACCATGAGATCTCATACTTGCCACGTTAGCATAGTTGAGGATAGAACCCTCTACACCAGTTGTACGCTTCGGACCGATAAGGTCGTAGTTGTTACGTGTATACCAGTCAAACGAGAAGTTGATACGGTTGTTCAAGAAACCGAGGTCGATACCGAGGTTGAGCTCGTGCTTCTTCTCGTATGTCAGGTCTGGGTTAGCGAAGCTTGAAATCTGAAGTCCAGACTCCTTGTCAGAAGTAAACGGACGCCATGTATTGTAGCTCTGGATGATAACCATAGCATTTGTGATAGCAGGTTTGTCACCAGTCAGAGAGTAACTTGCCTTCAATGTAGCGTGAGAGAGGACCTTGTTCAGTTTCTCAAACCATGGCTCCTCGTGAGCATTCCATGCACCAGAGATGTTCCATGTTGGCAACCAGCGTGCGCTTGTAGCCTTACCCAGACGGTTGCTACCCTCGTAACGTACAGTACCGTTCACGGTATATCTACCCTTCCAAGAGTATGTTGCTGTACCGAAGAATGAAGCCTCACGGCTGTATCCGTTACCAACAGCATAGTACATAGAGTTCTCTTCAGAAGCCTGCTTGAAGTAACGGTAGTCGTAGCTTCCGAGCATACCATTGCCGTAATTCATGCCTACTCCATCGAATGAAGAGCTATTACGATCAATGTTGTTGATTTCCATACCGCCGTAGAGGTTGAGGATATGGATATCGTTGAACACGTCGTTGTAAGATGCAGTGGCACGGAAGTCCCAGCTGTTCATCTTATACTTTGTCTCCTTGTAGAAACCACCGGTCGGCAGCACTGTGATAGGCAGTGAGTTTGCATTGTCCGGGTCTTTATAAAGCCAAGTGTTGTTGTCGCGGATAGTGGCATCGTCCATTGCGCGGAATGCCTGAGCCTGGTTGGAGTTCTCTGTGATCTTGTGGACCTGGGTAGTGGTAGAGAACTTGTATGCTCCCAATACAGAGAGTTCAACTGTTCTTACTGGCTTGTACTTCAACTCTGCCTGGAACTTCAAGTCAACAACGTCAAACAGCATATTGTTGTTGTCCAACTCCTTAAGGACTGTCTCTTATACACA
>ERZ1027171.740-NODE-740-length-13047-cov-3.635083_pt1 | contig 13047 bp, 10 predicted proteins | sample MGYA00519274_ERZ1027171 | MGnify/ENA primary metagenome ERZ1027171 (study PRJEB26926, sample SAMN06164681) | human gut metagenome | biome: ENVO:00009003; feature: ENVO:2100002; material: ENVO:00002003 | host: Homo sapiens | place: USA | collected 2012 ... | reverse complement strand
CGGCAGCGTCAGATGTGTATAAGAGACAGGTCCACGCTTTCCTTGTTCCAAGTAAGGAACGATTTCTTCATCTGGTTGGCCAGCAGTCGCACGAGCTGGTCTTTCTCCATGCCGGGTTGCAGCTCCGTGGCCTTGCGGATCATCAGCTCCAAGGTCTTTCCGTAATGGCGGTAGCGTATACGGTTATTGTTGTACGGGATACGAGGCGGACGGCTATACAGGTTCTCCTTCTTGATGATCTCGTACGGATAGTCTATATCGAGCTTAAAATCGGCCATGATCGCCAGATGATCCCAAAGGATATGCTTAAAGTCGTTTACGTCACGCAAGTGCGGGAACATGTTTCCCATGATGTTGATAATCGTGTTGGCGCAACGCTTACGCTCTTCCCTGTCTTGGATAGTCACGCAATAGTCCACCATATTTTGGATATTGCGTCCGTATTCGGGCAAAGTCAATCTTTTTCCTTCTGTATTGTATTTCATTCTTTACATTTTGTTTATCGCGAAGATAGGTATATTAATTGAGAATTGAAAATTGAGATTCGAAAGTTACCTCTCGTTAGGCTTAATTATCAATTCATAATCTACCACGTCCAGCCACCGCCCGAATTTCAGCCCTACTTTCTCGAAGTGGGATACTTTTCTGAACCCCAGCTTCTCATGCAGCGAGTAGCTGGCCTCATTCCCCTCAGTGATGCAGGCGATCAGGGCGTGGTAGCCGCCTGCCCGACATTCCTCGATCAGCCTTTCCATAAGCTGCCGGCCGATCCCCTTGCCCTTGTATCTCGGGGATAAATAAACGGTGGTCTCAAGCGTATATTTATAAGCTGCCTTTTCTTTCCACGTATGGGCATAGCAATATCCCACGACCTCATCCTGATCCACGTACACCAGATAAGGATAGCTCGCCGAGATCCCGGCTATGCGACCCTCCATCTCCTCCACCCGCAAAGGTTCCGTCTCAAACGTAGCCACGCTATTCACGACATATTCATTGTATATATCCACGATCGCCTTGGCGTCTCGCAAACTCACATTCCGAATCATATTCATTTCGCTAAAACAATCCGATCCGGGAAAGAATCTCTCTTTGCCCGGACCGGATCTATCATCGAGTCAAATAACTATTTTTTCTAAGCCTTCTACTCAGACAAGGCCTTGATCACCTCTTGGTTCGCCTTGCGCACCTCGGCCTCGTTGATCTTGATCACTTTACGGTCGTAGGTCATAAGGCCGTTCACCTCGCCTTCCACGTCCGTGGTTTGCGTGTAGACAGCGGCGGAGAAACCCTTCGGGACCATCGCCTTCAACTCCTTGGCGTACTTCACGTACTCGGCGGTCACCTCATCGCTATTCTTAAACTGTACATAGCCCCAGTTGCGTTTATTCCACCACAAATGGTTCTCCACGGCCAAGCCGATACCACCATACTCGCCCAATACGTTTACACGCACCGGATCGAACAGGTACATCGCCGGGCCCGGGTAATTATGCAAATCCAAGATATCGCCGCACGCACGGAAATTACCGCCACTGGCCGGATTCACCAGACGGGAAGGATCGTATGTTTTTGTCCACTCGGCAGCCTTCTCGGTATCGAACTGGCCCCAAGCCTCGTTGAAGGGCACCCATACTACTACGCTAGGATTCGAGACGCACAGGTCCATGATCTCCTTCCACTCCTTGTAATAATTACGGATAGACTCCTCGGTACGCTCCTTGTCGGTTCCACCGTTATACGTATGAGGCGCCCATTGGTTACCCATGTCGCCGCTAGGCATATCCTGCCAAACCAGCATACCTTCCTTATCGCAATGATAGTACCAGCGGGCCGGCTCTACCTTCACGTGCTTGCGGATCATGTTGAAGCCCCACGCTTTCGTCTTCACGATATCATACAGCAACGCCTCGTCCGTGGGAGCCGTGTAAAGCCCGTCGGGCCACCAGCCTTGATCCAGCGGGCCGTATTGGAACAGGTTCTTGTTGTTCAAGCGCATACGCATGATGCCGTTGGCGTCACGCTCGGCGGATATCTTACGGAAGGCGGTGTACGATTTCACCTCGTCCACCTTCTTGCCATTCTTCGACAAGCTCACCTTCATATCATATAAATAAGGATTGGAAGGTTCCCACAACGTAGGATTTTGCACGGCCAAGCGTAATTCTGTCCCTTGTACGCCCTTGGCGGTAGCAACCACCTGCCCCTTATCGAGCAAGCTGACCTCCACGATGTCCGACACCGGGGAGTCGGAACAAGCCCCGACCGTCACGCTCATCACGCCATTATCGATATTCGGGATCGCCTTGATAGAGGTGATATGCGAGGAAGCGACCGGCTCCAGCCATACGGTCTGCCAGATTCCGGTGACCGGCGTATACCAGATTCCCTCCGGGTTGGCCACTTGCTTTCCACGGGGTTGGTAGCCTTTATCGCTCGGGTCCCATACACGCACCACCAGCTTATGCGTACTTTTGCCATTCAGATAGGGAGTGATATTCAAGGAAAACGGGGTAAAGCCTCCCGTGTGGGAACCGATCAGGATATCATTCACGAACACGTCCGCTTTCCAATCCACGGCGCCGAAGTTCAACAAGATATCTTTTCCTTTCCATGAGGAGGGCACCGTAAAGGTTCGTTTATACCACAACTCATTCTTCTCCCCCACTTCTTTTTGCACGCCGGACAAGGAGGATTCCACGGCGAACGGCACCAAGATATTCCCATCGAAACTCGTCGGCTCTGCCTGTCCTTTTGGAAGGATAGCGTATTCCCACTCGCCGTTCAAATTCTGCCAATCCGCACGTTCCATCCCGGGGCGTGGATATTCTGGCAATACATTCCGGGGATCTACTTTCTCAGCCCAGTCCGTCTTGATCTTGTCTCCGGCGGGCTTCCACTGCGCCCCGGCGCTACAAATCGTTGCGAACGCACAAAAGGCTAACAATAATTTTCTCATGATATTATTTACATTTTGAATTGATAATACACTTTCAAGTGACAAAGATAATAGAAAATATCCAAAATCCACATCGTCCTCGGATACCAATAGGAGAACCGTACCCAAATCGATCTAACCATCAAATACCCGGAATATCTCTTGTGACAGAATCTCACAAGGTAAGGTTATTGTCTTTTTTTAATGTTCCTATTTTACATCAATATCATTTCCGGAAAAACACGTACGTGAATATCCAAAAACATGTACGACTTTTCGGAAAAACATGTACGTGTTTCGACGCAAACATTACGATGTTTTTACGACTCTGATTTTCAACCCCTTGAAAACACGACCTGATTTTCTGCTTATTGTAAAATTCTTCTTATTCAGGGATACCCGGAAAAGAAGGGGGATCAATACGCACACCTTCACCCACTGGCTGAAAGCCAAGAAGGAAGAGCGTGAGCTTGCCTTCCTCCGCACCTATCTTTGTAGGTAGAATTAAAATGCTTCAATTTGGCAAACGTCACTTGAAACGCCTGCAGGCGAAAGAGTTATTTCCGTATGGGTTACCCTTGGAAACTACGCTTTGCCGTGTGTTTCAAAGCATAGACAATGAAAAGATGGCTGATCGAATGTCTGCTTTTGCAGAGGTTTTCCGTAGGGAAATATCCGCTTCGGCAAGAATCAAAGATCTTTGCGCTATGGGCTTGAAGACTCCATAAAGACCGCCACCCCGACTGATGTCTATAAGAATAGTATTCTCGCCCATGCCGCACTGGCATGCGTAGAGGCATTGTACGCCCAATTCAAAACTTAAATGAAAAAGCCGTGAGAGAAACAGCATCAAAATCCACATCGTCCTCGAATACCTATTCGTAATCATAATACTATCGTTACTAATCGACGTCCTTTCCCCCACAATCCTTCACGTCATCGTTCACGATGCCCCGCTTGATTTTCCTGAAAGTATCCGTAAGGCTCCCGAAACGATAAGATACGGATATACCGAACTCACGCATCACCTTATTCTCCGTCTCATAAAGGGTGAACGCATTGTTATAAGTCTTATTCTCCATCTTCCAAGTCTTCATCAAAGGGCTCTTGCAATAGACAGAAAACGTGAGCTTCTTATGGAAAAAATCCTTATTCAAGGTAATGCCGTGAAACAGGAAATCAGATCGTTTCCCTTGTAATTGAATCTTGGGTAACATATAACCGGCGTTCATGTTCAGCCGGAAATCTTTCGGAAACGAAAATTGGACACCGGCGAAAGCACGTCCGCTCCAACCGCTGTTCGACAAGTTTCTTTCCTCGTTTTCCATACTGATATAATCCACGCCACCATTCATGAAAAAACGGAACAATGGGACAGGGCTCCAATTCATATAAAGGGAAAAGCCTGTCTGGTGCCGTTTGCCGATATTACCATAGGTAGAGACCGATACGTTCGGACGCTCCGTATCCATAAAAGTATATTGCTCGATAGAATTGTTCACAAATGCATGGCTTACGCTGGCATTTATGTTAAACTTCTGGGTGAATAAGGTATAATTAAGGTTCACACTATTGCTTTTCTCGGAATCCAAGTCTGGATTGCCATAAGAAACATTTAGCGGATCCCGCTCGTCGACATAAGGATTCAAATAATCAATACCCGCACGCTGGATACGCATATTATATCCCAGACGGATCTGTTGCGACTGTCCGATCGAGTAAGACAACGTAACGTTCGGTACGATATCCACAAAATTCGAATGAAAGTCTTTCGTCAGATCATTCGAATAGCTCACGTCCAAGCTCGTTCCTTCCGCACGTACTCCAGCCTTTATTCCCAGCTTATTCCAACGAAAGGTGCCACCCAGATATACCGAGTAAATATGTTGCGTATGGCTGAAATCCACAAAGCTGCCCGACGGTTCATGCCAATTGCCGGAAGTCTCATCATAAAGCCGTTGCGTGATCTCACTGTCGGTCTGGCGCAAGATATATTTTACTCCGGTCTCCAGATCATGCCCCCCGGCAATGGGTCTTATATAATCCAATTGTCCCGTATGCTCATTGGTCTTCGCCCGGTTCGTGTCCCATTGCAGGAAATCAGAGTAATTCGAGGTACCCGTTATCCGCATCCGGTTCTCATCATCATTCGGATCATTGGTGAAACGATAAGACAAAGTCAGCAACTCCCCCTTACGCCTTGTCTCATGCTGGTAGTTGGCATTCACCTCCACGGAGCCGAAGACAGGTTGATTCTGGCTAAAACGATCGTAAGCATAAATCAAGTCTCGGTTCATGTCACGCATCTCCACGCTCAGATCCGAGAACTCTTTCTGACGCTTGCGGAACAAATTGGCGTCCACGCTAATCAGGTTCATCGAGTCGATCTCGAAAGTTCCCTCCAAATATCCCCGGTGCATCTTCTCCCTTTCCCAATGCTCCCCGATCTGGGAGAGGTAACGGTTAGCGTCATCCGATAAGTTCTCGCGGAAGGAAGTGATATCCGCTATAGGCTCACGTTCATACTCCAGATTGTAATTCGCCGTAAGTCCCAGTTTCCCAGCTTTCAGCGAGACAAATGTCCCGCCGCCGTATGCCTCGTTCGCGGTAACCTCCGCACTCACCGTCCCCGTATATCCATCCAAGACACGTCTCTCCATAATAATATTGATAATTCCACTCACGCCCTCAGCGTCGTAGCGGGCACCGGGATCTGTTATCACCTCTATATCCTTGATGCTGGAGGCCGGAAGACTTTTCAATACCGCCGAAGGATTACTACTAAGCAATCCCGAGGGCCGGCCATTCATGTAGATCTTAAAATTACTATTTCCTTTCAGTTGGATATTATCATCGCCATCCACGGTTACCATCGGTACCTTGCGCAGCATTTCCAATGTATTGTTTGTCTGTGCCTCCGGATCATCTTCCAAGCTATAGGTAAGTTTATCGATCTCAGCCTTCACCAAAGGTTTCTGTGCCGTAACCGTCACTTCCCCCAGCCGCTGGTTATCCTCCTGCATATACAACTTACCCAAATCCAAGTTCCTCTGTTTATCCGAGATCGTAAATGTTTTCTCGGCAGGAGCTTTTCCTATCGATTGCATAGAGATGATGTATTTACCGGCGCTACTCAATGGTGCCTGAAACTTACCATCCACATCACACGCTAAAAGCTTGACCGGCTTATCGGGGGTCTTCGCTAAAGCAATTCTCAACGTCGCATAGGGTACGGACTCGTTACTCAGCGAGTCTAACACCTGTCCCTTAATTGAATAGGAACCTGTCTTGTCCGCTTGCGCATACAGAGGAAGCGCAAAGAACAGTACCCAAAATAAGGCAAACAATTTCTCTTTCATACGTTCATCTATCACTATAAAAATAATACATTTTACTGCAAATTACACTATTTACGATTTCATCGTACAAATAAAGTCATTAATAATGTTCATATTTCCTTTTTCTTCTAAAGAAGTCTGAAAAAAGAGTATTTTTTCATAATAGACGGACATCAAGTAAAACAGGTTGCACAATAATCCTAGGAATCTTTGAGAAAACGAATATATTGTTATTTTTGCATTCGTAATTCTTTAAAATACAATGTCATGAGAACTATCTTTTGTGTATTAGCCACTTTGATGTTGGGTTTGACGAGTCTGCAAGCCCAGAGTTTAAAAGCCATTAAGTTGAATGCTCCCGACAAGACCCGGGGCGCTTCGGTAATGAAAGCCTTGGCAGACCGTCACTCCGAGCGCGAGTTTGCCAACAAGAAACTCAGCCTACAAGATCTTTCCGATTTGATGTGGGCCGCTATCGGTATCAACCGGGAGGATGGGAAACGTACCGCCGCTTCTGCCTTGAATAAGCAAGATGTGGATGTCTACGTATTGATGGAAGAGGGCGCTTATCTGTATGATCCGAAAGCCCATCAACTGAACCCGGTAGCGGAAGGCGATCACCGTCCACTGATCGGAGGAAAGCAAACCTCCGTGAACTCAGCTCCCGCTTGTCTATTGATGGTTTCTGATGTTTCCAAATTCGGCAATGTAGGTACACCACAATTACGTGAGCGCTTTGGAGCCTTAGATGCCGGGCTGGTCTCTCAGAATATCGCCTTGTTCTGCTCCGGATGTGGCTTGGTAACGGTTCCCCGCGGCAGCATGGAGGCTGATGCTTTGAAAAAAGTGTTGAAGCTATCCGACTCCCAAATCCCGATGATCAATCATCCGGTAGGATACGCGAAATAACGTCAGCACTCACGTAAGCCCCCGAGAATCATCTTGTGGGCTTACAAGACCGCTCACGCAGGAGGCTGAGAACAATCTTTACAAAAAATAGATATTCCGACTCTCCGAATATGATCAACCAATTCCATATTCGTCAATTTATGAAAAATAGAGAGATCAAACTGATAAGGTAATAATAAATCATCAATCGCAAACGCAATCTGATTTAACCGACTACGTGTCAAGTTTGCCCCCACCAAAGATATATCCACGTCCGAAAAAGGTTTATGGTTTCCCTTAGCTCGCGAACCGTAAAGTATTACTTCCTCAATATCCTCGTATCGAGCGTAAAACTCACGCAACTTATTCAATTCTATGTCACTCAATCCATATTTCATTTACAGCTTCATCTAGTCTCATTTTCCGATATACATAACATCCTCTCTTCAAACCGGCAAAATAGTGGATAATAAACCAGTACGATATTCTCATAAATTTCAGAAGCCACATCGTCATCATAATTATGAGAAGTCAAATTACGATCCTCAATTGTCTCCATCCATCGTTTATCTTCTATAAGCCCTATTTGTAAAGCCTTACGTATAGCATCACGTGAACCTCGAATATCCGTATAACCTTGATATTCCGCATAATCTTTCATCACCTTCCAGACTAATTCACGGGTATATTCAAAACGCTGGATTAATCCTTCTTGCAAAAGTTCATCAATCTCGTCCGCTAATTCCAACCGCCAAGATACAATGTCCACCGCTTGACCCAATTTAGCCAAAGCCTTACAATAATTAGAAAATCGCTGTAACCAACGTATATCTTGTGCCATATATGTAAACTTTAGAATACGAAGATAAGAAAAACAGAAGATATTCCTACATTCATTTCTTGAAAAATGCAAACCAAGCAATCAAAGCCAGCAGCACGAATATAACCACCAAGATCGTATTCCCCCAACGAATCAGGAAGGAAGGCATCTCGCCAATCATGTTGCGGACTTTCTCGCTACGTAACTCGATACGGTTTTGATCCGATTCTGCTTTTTTCTTCATCTCATTGTATGTCGACATATCTTTAATTCCCCAACTCTAATTGATTCTTCACTAAATTATAATAAGCGCCTTTGCGATCGATCAGCACGTCGTGGGTGCCTACCTCTACGATACGGCCTTTGTCAAGAACGACTATTTGATCGGCATTGCGTACGGTACTTAATCGATGGGCGACGATTATTACCGTCTTACCCCGGTAAAAGTCCGTCAGATTCTCCACTATGGCACGTTCATTGTTGGCATCCAACGAATTCGTCGCCTCATCGAAAAAGAGATAAGAAGGGTCCTTATAAACCGCCCGGGCGATCAAGATCCGTTGACGCTGGCCTTGGCTTACGCCTTGACCATCCGGACCTATCACCGTATTATATTTTAAGGGTAAGCGCTCGATAAATTCCTCTATATTGGCGATACGAGCTGCCAATAATAAGCGAGATTTATCAATCTCACCGTCATCCACGGCAATATTGCGTGCGATCGATTCAGAGAACAGATAACCGTCTTGCATCACCGCACCACATTGGTCACGCCACCATAAAAGGCTGAAAGATCGCAAATCATTTCCACCCACCCGGATATCACCTTCTACCGGATTATAGTAGCCCAATAATAACTTGATCAAGGTTGTTTTCCCGCTACCACTCGTTCCTACGATCGCCGTAATCTTGCCTCGAGGTATTTTAAGGTTTATCCGCTCCAAGACTTTCGGCGAATGGATGCCCTCATATTGAAACGTCACGTTACGAATCTCAATGTCCCTATCGCTTCCGTTAAAACCGGTTATCATACGTTCCGGCGTCTCCTCTTCTTCCCGATCATGGATCTCGCTCATCCGTTCCAGACTAATCTTCACGTCTTGCCAACTATAAAGAAACTGCACGAACTGTTCCACCGGAGCGTTCAACTGCCCGATAATATACTGTATAGCCAACATCATACCCAACGACAGGCTACCCCCGATCACAGCCGTAGCGGCAATCACCGTAATCACGATATTCTTTACCTCATTAATCAAGATACTGCCGGCCTCCTGACTCTGTTGCAGCCGCATCGATTCGATGTTTGTCCGGAACAAGTCCGCTTGTATATCCTCCCACTCCCAACGCCGACGTCGCTCACAATGCTGAAGCTTGATCTCTTGCATACCATTCAATAACTGCATGGTTTTCGATTGATTACGGGCCCGTTGCTCAAAATAAGTATAGTCCAGCAAACGACGTTTTTTAAGGAAGAATGTCACCCATACGGCATATAAAGCGCTACCTAGTACGAAAATAAAGAATATCAATCGATTATAATAAAGTAATACCCCACCGAACACCACGAAGCTGAAAGCGGAGAAAAGCACCGTCAATGTCTGCGCCGTCAAGAAACGTTCCACACGCTCATGATCATGGATGCGTTGCAAGAGATCGCCCGTCATTTTCGTATCGAAAAACGACATGGGTAATCGCATCAGTTTGATCAAGAAATCGGATAACAATGATATATTCACCCTCGCACTTATATGCAGTAATATCCAGCGACGGATAAAGTCCACCGAGGCACGGCTCAAGACCAGCATCAATTGTCCCGCCAAGATCAGATAGATCAGATTCAGATTCTTAGTAGCGATACCTTTATCCACGATCGCTTGGGTAAGAAACGGAAAGATTAATTGCAATACGCTTCCCAGCGCAAGCCCCAGCAACAACTGGATAAAGAAACGTTTATAAGGTTTCATATACCCCCAAAGGAAATGAAAGGGATCTCTTCCCGTATGGCGTTCATCTTTCCGCTTATAAAAAGCGGGGGTCGGCTGCAAGGCCATTAATATGCCTTTCTCCTCCCCTCTCGAACGGGTACTGATCCACGCATTACGAAACTCTTCCTCATCGATACGCAACAAATTCTTACCGGGATCGGCTATATAAAAAACAGATTTCCCATCCTGTTTCTTTTTAACGTCATATAATACGACAAAATGATCTTGGTTCCAATGGAGGATACAAGGGAAGGGGCGTTGCTCCACCATCTTCCCCAAGGTCATTCGTCCACATATCGTACGAAATCCTATATACTCGGCGGCATCAGAGATACCCAACATAGAGACTCCTTCCCGGGTGACGACACAAAGGTTCTGCATCGTCTCGGCGGAATACTCCTTGCCGTGGAACTTGGCGATCATGCGAAGGCAGGTAGCGCCGCATTCCATGGAGTCTGGTTGTTTGATATGGGGGAAGCTCATAATTTAATACCTTCCTCTATACTATACACATTTTTCCGTTCTTTCATTGCTTTCGACTTGTTTTTACGGAATGTATAACGAAGCAAGATCCAAGGCCGAAAAGAGGCACTGATTTTTCGTTGATCGCTGTAGTTCTCATAGCTACCACTACGTAATTCCATCGAGGTACGATAAGTAACCAAACAATTCTCCATCGCCACGGAAATATAGAAATAGTCCGTAAAATTATAAGAGACCTGTACCATCGAAAAAGAAGGGCTATGATACTTCACACGAGAGATTGGCGTATAGGTATAATTGTTATATAATATATCAGCACCCAAATACCACTTCTTATAATTCGCATTGAAATACAAAGAGGTACTAAACCCTTTCCTTGGATCTTCATTCTCATAATAATCCACGACATGATACGCATTGACACCTATACGCCCTAAATTGCCTATCCGATAAGACAGACTTCCCCCTATGCGTAAATTCTTATACTTCCCGCTATTCCTATAGCTACTGATATAAATATCCTCTTCGCTGAATCCATACGATTCCACCAAGTCCGTACTGATCCGATAAGAGACGCTCGGTGTCAAATAAAATCCTTTCGTGTTAAATGTCAAGGATAGGTTCAATTTATGATTTTGGCTCGGAAGCAGATAAGGATTTCCTTGTGTCTTCACTAAAGAATCCGTAGACATATTATAAGGATTCAATTCGCTCTCGGTAGGAGCCGTATTGGTAAGCGTGTATCCCAATCTCGTAGATAGATGATCGCTAAAATCATAATTACCGCTTAAAGAAATGCGAGGCTTGAAGTAATGATTAGAGGCCTCACCCGCTTTCAGCCAAATTCCTTCCAGCCCGGCAGAAAGCATATAAGAAAAACGCTTTATAGACTGGCTATAGTCCGCATACAAATACTCTTCCCATTTCTCGTGCCGGAAAGTAGGCATTCCTATACTCACTTGACGTATACGATCACTCGTAAAACGAGTCTGATTCCCTACATTCAAGCTACCTCCATTTGCAAAATCCACATTATAATCCACATCAAAACGACCGGAATTCCGGTCGTTCTTATATAAATATGTATTCAGATAAGACCAATCCAGATATGACTCCGAGCGATTTCCGTCATTCTCGTTATGATTCTTATTGAAAGCAAGGGTCGTTTCCAATATATGGTTTTTCGCAAACGTATGCTTATGGAACAAGCTAGCCGTAAAAATATACGATTGATCCTTATTAAAAGAAGAATAATCGAATTCTTGGGGTATTCCATCCGTTAAAAGTCCATCACCCCAACCTTTCTTCTTATTGATTTTTTTATTACCATACATATGAGCTACGATATAATCCTTGTCTGTACACATCCAACGGAATTGCAACTCACCTAAATAGCTAGTACCATCCAAACGTTCCTCTCCCTTCGTCCATTTACTATACCCCGTATTTAGCTGCCGTTGCTCCTGTTCCGAGCGATCATCATACAAATAGTCCACTGAAGCTCTTCCATAAAGTGCGTATCGAGAGTTTCCAACCTCAAAATACCCTACCCCAAGCCCCTTACGGAAAGGGACATCATGCCGCGTGGCTCCTTCCAAGAAGATAAAAGGTTGTGTCTTCTTTTTCAATTTTATATTCAATATCTTTTGGTAACCATCCTTTAAGTAACGGGCTTTCACCACATCGATTATCTCCACGGATTCTATCTCTCTCGGATCAAGAGTGGCGATTCCCGAGTTATAACGATTCCCGTTTATCAATATCAAGGGTTGCGCCCCATCCTCCAACTGCACCTTCCGGTTAGCCACATCCGAGTACAAGCGTGGGATCTCTTGCAGGGCCCGGAAAGGGTCTTTCATATTTTTAGCCTTCTCTGACAGATAAAAGATCTCTCCCGTAGCGGTCCGATTCACTTGATCATTCCGATTACCCGTCACCATTACTTCGTCCAATACGACCGTTTTCTCAGGTGTCAGCAAGAAGTCTTTTCTAACATCCCTGTTTTCCACTCGCAATATTTGCTCCTGCGCATTATACCCCAAGAAAAACAAACGTAGCTCATACGCTCCCTCCTTCAATCCATCTATACGAAAATGACCTTTTTCATCAGTTAAAGCCATGGCCGATAACGAGTCTTCCACACTCAATATCACCTGTACCCCATCCATCATCTTCCGCTTCTCGTTTGTAATTATTCCTGAGAAGGTGTAAGACTGGGCAGACAATGTGAAGAGGCCTTGTGAGATGAACAGAAGCCAGAAAGCGATAGTTCTCATGGTATTATGCGTATAATTCTTCTTTTAATAATTGACATTTGAAAAGATACATCAGATATTCTTTCAAAGTCATATTGATTGCGTCAAATGTACATATATTTTCCCCCGGATGCAACATTATTTGTTTATTACATGGTCCCAAACAGGCAGGCAGTAATTTACAATCTATACAATTTTGAGGCAACATCTCCTTCAACCAATAAGAAAGTTTTGTCTCATTCCAATGTACCTGTCCTGATTGTAAATCAAATTCTCCTAACGCATTTTTATCTGTCTCTTATACACATCTCCGAGCCCACGAGACCGATCAGTATCT
>ERZ1027171.727-NODE-727-length-13165-cov-5.935164_pt1 | contig 13165 bp, 10 predicted proteins | sample MGYA00519274_ERZ1027171 | MGnify/ENA primary metagenome ERZ1027171 (study PRJEB26926, sample SAMN06164681) | human gut metagenome | biome: ENVO:00009003; feature: ENVO:2100002; material: ENVO:00002003 | host: Homo sapiens | place: USA | collected 2012 ... | reverse complement strand
GATGTGTATAAGAGACAGGCATCTATCCGATTGTCGCAGGTGCCGTAACCGAATCGCAAAGAGAAAGAATTCTTGGACATTTGAAAAATCCGCAGGAAATGTTTACCCCTGTCGGCATCAGTGCGGTGGACAGAACGGCAGGGTATTATGTGACCAACGGTTATTGGAACGGCAATGTGTGGTTGTCACATCAGTGGTTTGTTTGGAAAACCATGTTAGACCTCGGCGAAACAGACTTTGCATGGCAAATTGCAAAAACGGCACTGGACGCATGGAAACGTGAAGTAGAGTATTCTTACTATACCTTTGAAATGTTCAGTATTGAAACAGGACGCGGCGGCTGGTTTCATAATTTCGGCGGACTTTCCGCCCCTGTGAACCTTTGGTCGGCGGCTTACTTTAAACCGGGTACATATCAAAGCGGTTTCGATACGTTCTGCAAGACGGCGCAGTTTCATTCCGATTGTACCGCGTTTTCGGGTGTGTTCCGCAATTACAGTGATACGGAAAGTGCGCTACTGCTTGTTATGCAGGACAATGCGCAGTATACTGTACTGTTGAATGGAGAGCCGGCAGAATACAAAAGCCGTTTTGACGGTATGCTGGAAATAAGACTGCCTGTACGCGGAGAGGATTTGCATATTTCTGTTCAGCTGGTATAATCCTCAATGATTTTTTGAATTTCGGCATCCGTTTCGGCACATATACCTGCGGTGATTAAGCTTCGTTCGTCATCGGGGAGAGAGTCCAAATAGACGTCAAAAATTTCTACGGGCATGGCATAGCCGCGCTGATACAGTGCGAGTTTTCCCTGGTACTGCGAAAATGTATACTGCGGCTGTATTGTTTGTGCTGTTGTGGTGGTTTGCGCCGCGTCTTCTCCGGCATTAAGTGAAAAATAGCCTGTCAACGCAATCATCAGCAGTCCGCATACGGAAATTAAAATACATTTTTGTAAAGTTTTTTGCATTTTATACACGTCCTTTCGGATATGACTACCTTTTATATTTTGGCAAAGTTTTGCTTTTTTATTAAAATTGCGTGAAAATTGGAAATTTTTAATGAAATACAGGCAAAAATATGTTACAATACCATTGTCTGCCAAAAGATATGTCCAATATTATTCGATTTTATGCTGACGGAGGATTTCTATGGCTATCAATCGAAGCGAACAGAATACGCAAAAGCGCAAAAAGCCGATTACTCAAAAACAGCGTGTAACGATAACGGCTTTGCTTGCGCTTGTGCTTACGGCGATACTGACTGTGTCCACGGTCGGTATATATGTGTTGTCGTTTATGGTTTCTTATGTGAACGGGGAACCGAAAGTGAATTTAGAGGAATATAAAGAAAACCAAGACCAAACCACATTTATTTACGCTTACGACGCCAATAATGAGGTGACGGAAATTGCGCGTTTGCACGGTGAACAAAACCGTGTTTGGGTGACCTATCGGGAAAATCCCGATGAAAGCGTCATTCCGCAGGATCTCGCCAATGCATACATCGCATTGGAAGACAAGCGTTTTTATGACCATAAAGGTGTGGACTGGTTCAGAACCATGTCCGCAGTCATCAAAGACAGGGGGCAAACAGGCGGCTCTACATTAACGCAGCAGTTAATTAAAAATCTGACGGGAGAAAATAAGCGCACATTAAACCGTAAGTTTTATGAAATTTTAATGGCGCTGAACCTTGAAAAAAATGTTTCCAAAGAAACGGTTTTGGAAGCCTATATGAATACGGTTTACATGCACCACGGCTGTTACGGTGTGCAGACGGCTTCCGAAAAATATTTCGGCAAAAATGTGCAGGATTTGAATTTGGCGGAATGTGCATCCTTGGCGGCGATTACACAAGCGCCGTCACAAAACGACCCGCTTCTGCACCCCGATAAAAACCGTAAACGTCAGCTAACCTGTTTGGAAAATATGAGAGAACAGGGAAAAATTACACAGGAACAGCACGATGAGGCTGTGGCATATGAAATGATTTTCACCAACAGCGAAAATTATGTGCCGTCGGAAGAGCTTGCCTCTAAAAAGACAAAAACCGAAAATGCGGTTTGGAGTTACTATGTCGATTATGTAATTCAAAGTGTGCGCGATGATTTAATTGATCAATACGGTTATACGCCCTCACAGGCTTCTTCTACAATTTATTCGGGCGGTTTGCGCATTTACTGTGCTGTCGATTTGCGGATTCAGGAAGCGATGGAGTCCGTGTATGTCAACAGAATCTCTTTCCCGAAATACAATAAAAATATTGACGATGCGCAGTCTGCCATGACAATTATGGATTACAGCGGACGCATTGTCGGCATGGTCGGCGGTGCGGGCGAAAAGACGCAGAACCGCGGATTGAACCGTGCAGCGAACTCTTACCGTCAGCCCGGTTCTTCCATAAAACCGATTACAATTTACGCGCCTGCTGTGAACGAAAAATATGTAAACTGGAGCAGCATGATTACCAACTACGGTATTCCGCATTATTACAGTGACGGCGGCTACGGACCTGTGAACTACGGCAATGACCCCGGATCGCCTGATTCCAAAGTAAATGTGCAGAAGGCCATCTGTAAGTCCTATAATACAGTACCTGCACAGATTTTGCGGAAGATGGGTTTTGAAACCAGCTTTGAATATGCTACACAAAAATTCCATTTGAAAAAGCTTATTGACCCGACGGATAAAAATACCTCTTCCTTAGCGGTCGGCGGTACGTATAAAGGCGTCACCACTTTGGAAATGGCATCTGCCTATGCCGCTTTCGGAAACGGCGGTAAATACTTTGAACCTTATTGCTATTATAAGGTGACAAACAGTAACGGTTCCAAGGTGCTGTTACAGCATGAGGAATCGGAGGGCGAGCAGATTCTATCGCCTGATACGGCGGATATCATGAATGAACTGTTGCAGACGGTTGTCACAGACGCGGCAGGGCAGGCAACAGGTTTGAAGTACGCTCTGAAAAATTCTGTTTTGTTTGCAAAAACAGGTACAACCACAGAAGATAAAGACCGTTGGTTTGTCGGCGGCACGCCGTATTATGTGGCGGCGGTTTGGTTCGGTTGTGATACGCCGAAACAGATTTCAAATTACGTTTCAGGCAGTCCGTCAGGCGCAATTTTTGATGCGGTTATGAATGCAGTGCACAGAGGCTTGGAGTCGAAATCTTTCACAAAATTCTCGCCGATTGTTGAACAGCATGCATATTGCACCGCAACAGGGTTGTTGGCGAGTGATAACTGTCCGAGCAAGGCGATGGGCTGGTATTCCAAAGAGAATTTACCGGGGCGCTGTACTTCCTGTACAGGCGTTGTGCCGGAGACACCGTCTGAGCCGACGGCAACCGAACCGCAGTCCACATCATCTTCCGAGCCTGCTGTCGAGGGTACTACCGACGGAGCAAATTCGGAAACCACGAACGGCGCTACGTCAAATCCCGCACCTTAAGGAGCTGTTATGACGGATATTCTGTTTACCAACGCACGGGTGATTGACCCGTCACAAAATGTTGACTGTGTGTGTGATGTGCTTTGTAAAAACGGAAAAATTGCACTTGTCGGCACAAATATTGTTTGCGAAAACGCACGAAAAATAGACGCTTCGGGGCTGATTTTAGCCCCGGGGCTCGTTGACATTCATACCCATTTGCGGGATCCGGGCTTTACAGCAAAAGAAGATATTTATACGGGCTGTGCGGCGGCGGCGGCGGGCGGTGTAACGACCCTGTGTGCAATGCCCAACACCAATCCCGTTTGTGATACGCCGGAAACCGTTCAATATGTTTTAGAAAAAGCGAAGAATGCGAAAGCACGCGTGTTGCCCGTAGCGGCAATCACAAAGGGGTTGCACGGCGAAACGCTTTCCGATATGGAAGCGCTTGCGGCGGCGGGAGCTTGCGCATTTTCCGATGACGGCGTACCGGTTGCTACCGCTGATTTAATGCGGCAGGCAATGGAAAAAGCGGCGGCATTAAATTTACCGATTTTGGCGCATACGGAAGACAAATCCCTTTCAGGCAAAGGAATTATGAATCACTGTGCGCTTGCCGAACGCTTGTCTGCCGAAGGCATCCCGAACAGCGCGGAAGATGTCGGTACAGCACGCGAAATTGCACTGTTAATGAGTGCGCCCGAAAATACAAGGCTGCATATTTGTCACGTCAGTACAGCGGGGAGTGCCGCGTTGATTGCGGATGCAAAAAAACGCGGACTGCACATTACAGCCGAAACCTGTCCGCATTACTTTATGTTTACCGATGAAAAATTGTCGGCAAAGGATGCGGATTACCGCATGAACCCGCCTTTGCGTTCCGAAGCAGACCGATGTGCTGTACGGCAGGCGCTGTTAGACGGGACACTGGATGCCATTGTAACTGACCACGCGCCGCATACGGTTGCCGAAAAAAGCGACTTTTATAAAGCCCCGAACGGCGTTATCGGTATGGAAACCTCTTTTGCCGCAAGCTATACTGTGCTTGTCAGGAACGGTGCGATGACGGTTTCCGAGCTTTTGCGCAGAATGTCGTATGTGCCTGCGCAGATTTTGGGCGTGGATGCAGGTACGCTTCGTGTCGGCGCACAGGCGGATTTGCTTCTGATAGATGAAAATGAAGCTTGGACAGTAGATGTTCACGAATTGCATGGTAAGTCGAAAAATTGCGTATTTAAAAATTGCACCTTGCAGTCTAAAGTGAAAATGACCGTTTTGAACGGTGAAATTGTATATGATGAACTTACAAAGGGGAATGAATAACATGGGATTTGACAGACTTTGCGAGGCGATTCTCGAAAAAGGGAATCCGACAGTGGCGGGGTTAGACCCGAAGCTTGCATTTGTGCCGAATTTTATTAAAGAGGCGTCCTTCCAAAAATACGGGCAGACTTTAGAAGGAGCAGCCGATGCGCTTTTGACTTTTAATAAAGGCTTAATTGATGCACTTTACGATATTGTTCCCGCTGTAAAACCGCAGTGCGCTTATTATGAAATGTACGGTTGGCAGGGGGTAAAGGCACTGCACGATACGATTGCCTATGCAAAAGAAAAAGGCTTGTTTGTCATTACCGACGGCAAGCGTAATGATATCGGTACAACCATGGAAGCATATGCGGCGGCGCATCTCGGTGAAGTTTCCGTAGAGGAATCGGTTTTCGCACCCTTTGACGGTGATGCCCTGACGGTAAACGGCTATCTCGGCAGTGACGGCATAAACCCGCTTTTACCGATTTGCAAGGAAAAGGATAAAGGTATTTTTGTACTTGTAAAGACTTCCAATCCTTCGTCGGGCGAGTTGCAGGACCAAATGATTGCGGATAATACCGTATACAGAACTATGGGAGATATGTGTGAGCAGTGGGGCGAGGATACACGCGGCGCACACGGATATTCCGCTGTCGGTGCGGTTGTCGGTGCGACCTATCCCGCACAGCTCGGCGAACTGCGGCAGGCATTGCCGCACACCATGTTTTTAGTGCCGGGTTACGGTGCACAGGGCGGCGGCGCAAAAGATGTTGCGCCTGCGTTTGACAAGCGCGGTCTTGGCGCAATCATCAATTCTTCCCGCGCTATCATGTGCGCTTATAAAAAGGGCGAATGGAAAGAGGAAGATTATGCGGCGGCGGCGCGCGCAGAGGCTATCCGTATGCGCGATGAAATTGCGGCGGCTTTAAAATAAGAAAAGGGAGAATATCCTTATGGCGGAATGTTCAAATAAAGCATATTTGCTGTTAGAGGACGGCACTGTTTTTGTCGGAAATGCAATGGGCAAAACAGGAACGGCAATCGGTGAAGTGGTATTTAACACCTGTACGGCATCCTATGAAGAGCTTTTGTCCGACCCAACGTATTACGGGCAAATCGTTGCCCAAACCTATCCGTTGGTAGGGAACCGCGGTGTGGCGGATGAAAACCGCGAGTCTGATATTATGTCAAACGGCTATATTGTCCGTGAATGGTGCAAAGTGCCTGCGGGCGGTAAGTCTTTGCATGCGTATCTGCTTGAACGCGGTATCGTCGGTTTAAGCGGTATTGATACACGGCGTTTGACACGTATTTTGCGTGACAAGGGATATATGAAAGGCGCAATTACCGATTCCTTAGACAATCGGGAAGAATTGCTGGAGAAAATTCGTGCATATACCGTCTCAGGTGCCGTGGAAGCTGTAACCGTGAAAACGCCGCAGCAAATCAAGGCAAAAAATGAAATATATCGTGTCGCGGTGTTGGATTACGGTTTCCCGCGTAAGATTTTGGAATCGTTGCTTTCCCGCGGCTGTTCTGTCGATATTTTACCGGCTTCCTATACCGCAGAACAAGTATCGGCACTGTGTCCGAACGGTATATTCCTGTCTGACGGTCCTGCCGACCCTGATGATAATCCTGTTTATATTCAGAATATTGCAGACATGGTAAAGCTGGGAATCCCGATGTTTGCCGTGGGACTCGGGCATCAGATGCTTGCGTTGGCGGAAAATACGGAAATTGTTAAAATGCCGCAGGGACACCGCGGGTCTAATCAGCCTGTATTGGTTGCGGAAACAGGTATGCTGATGGTCACGGAACAGAATCACGGATATACCGTCCGCGCGGAAAGTATTTCTGCCGATACGGCTGAAATTATGATGAAAAATATTAACGACACGTCAGTTGAAGGTCTTTATTATCCGTCCGTTCCCGCACTCAGCGTGCAGTTTACACCGAACGGCAGTCCCGACAGCAGTACATCATGGATTTTTGACCGTTTTGTCGAAATGTTAGGGGAGGTGCGCGCATGAAACATGCGTTTAAAAAGATTTTAGTCGTCGGCGCAGGTCCTGTTGTAATCGGACAGTCGTCCGAATATGATTATGCGGGTACACAGATGTGCCGTGTTTTGAAGCGGGAAGGGATTGAGGTTGTCTGTGTAAACTCCAATCCGACAACGGTCATGACAGACCGCCGCTTGGCGGATTCTGTATATATGGAACCGTTAAACGGCGAAACAATTAAGAAGATTATCGAAATTGAAAAGCCTGATGCCGTACTTGCGACTGCGGGCGGAAAAACAGGCTTGGAAATTTGTTTGGAGCTTGCGCAGAATGGTTATTTGGCTGAGCATCATGCGGTTTTACTCGGCGCACAGCCAGATGTTATCAAAAGTGTCCGAAATGCACAAGCACTTCAAAATATGTTGCAGGAAGCAAATGAGCCTTACTTACCTACAGCGATTGTCAGCTCTGAAACCGAAACGCTGCAGTTTGCGGAAACTGCGGGATATCCCATTTCCTGTAAAGCGGCTTTTTCTGCAGAGGGCGGTGCTTTTGTACGCTGTGATACAGAAGCAGAATTGCTTGCCTGTTTTACAGATTGCGTCCGAAAATCGCTGGTTGGACAGGCTTTGCTGTCGAAATGCGTAGACGGTTACAAAGAAATCGAATTTGCCTGTATCCGTGATACGGACGGGAACTGTATCAGTGTTTGCAGTACGGAAAGCATGGATGCTGTCGGGGTGCATACGGGCGACAGTATTGTTGTTTTGCCCGCGCAGACCTTAACGGATGCCGAGGCTGTTATGCTGCGCCGTGCCGCAAGAAAACTCGCGCGCCATTTGAAAATCGAAGGGGTCTGTTTGGTTCGTTTTGCACTGCATCCCACTACGGGAGAGTACTTTGTTTTAGGCGCAGAACCGCAGTTGAATCGTACAACGGCGCTGATTTCCAAAGTGACGGGCTATCCGATTGCCTCGGTTTGTGCAAAAATTGCACTCGGTTATCGGCTATATGAGATTCAAAATGAAATTACGGGAAAAACAACGGCGGCAAATGAACCTGCAATTGATTACTGCGCCGTAAAAATGCCGAAATGGTCATTTGAGAATTTTGATGATGCGGCACGTCAGTTGGATGAAACCATGAAAGCGACCGGCGAGGCATTTGCGATTGGCACGGGTTTTGAATTGGCATTTTTAAAGGCAATTCGTTCCGTGAACCCCAAAACCGAGCATATTTCTCTTCCGAAACTTCGTTTAAAGACAGATGCCGAAATTAAAGATTTGCCGGCTCTGTGCGACAATGAACGTGTGTTTGCGGTTTACGAAGCCATTAAGCGCGGTTTTTCGTTGGCGGAACTGCATGCGCAGACAAACATTGATTCGTTTTTCTTAGCCAAGCTTAAAAACATCGCCGATGCAGAATCCGTTCTGCGTACGAATTTTACAAAAGAAACGTATTTATATGCGAAGTCCATCGGATTTTTAGATTCTGTCATTTTACAGTTGACAGATTGCGAATCTTTGGATTTTAAAGCGCGTTCTTCATATAATACAGTAGACACCTGCGCGGCGGAATACGATGTGCAAAAGCCCTATTTTTATTCGGCATGGGATGAAGAAAATGAAGCGGAAATGTTTCTGCGGGCACATCCTGCCGAAAAGAAAAAGATTTTGGTCGTCGGTTCAGGTCCCACCTCTGTCGGTCTCGGTACGGACAGAGACTACGCGGCATATCAGGCGCTTTATACCTTGCGTGACTTCGGGTATGAAACCGTAATGCTCAACAACAATCCTGCGGCGAACACGACAGATTTTGCCGCGGCAGATAAATTGTATGTGGACCCGATAACCGAAGAAGATATTGAAAGTGTTGCGGTGACAGAAAAGCCCGACGGTGCAATTTTGGTATTCGGCGGCGGCGAAGCTCTGCGAAAATCGGAGATTCTGCGCGGTATGGGTGTGACTGTTTACGGTGCGGATGCGGCTGTGCACAAGGCGCTTAAAAACCAGATAGAGTTTTTTGATATCTTGGATAAGCTCAATATCCGCCACACGGGCAACCGCAAGGGACTAATCGGGAAAGGTATTGAAGTGGATGTCCTGACAGACGGCGAAGAATTTTTGATTCCCGGAATCTGTGAGCACATCGAAAAAACGCAGGTGCATGCGGGCGACTCTATTTCTGTTTATCCGTCGGTGTCTGTGTCGGACGGTATCAAAGACAAGGTGGTGGAATATACAGCGCGTTTGGTGCATGAATTGGGAATTCGCGGGCTTCTGAATATTCAGTTTGTTGTGTATGATAATGAATTGTATGTCAGGAGTGCAAGCGTTGTCGCGACACGGAACATTCCTTTTATGACGAAAGCTTCCGCATTACCGATTGTGGAATTTGCCACGCGTCTGATGCTCGGGGAATCTCTGCGGGACATTGGTATCGGTACAGGTCTTTACAGAGAACCTTCCAAATATTTTGTACGGGTACCTGTATTCAGTTTTGCACAGTTAGAGGGTGCTGACGTTCGGCTCGGTTCGGAAATGAAGTCTACGGGTGAGGTCATGGGTGTCGCAGACACTTTTGCAGAAGCACTCTTAAAAGGCTTTATTGCATCGGGTATGCGTATTAAGCGCACAGGCGGTGTACTGATTTCCGTAGCGGATTCGGACAAGCAGGCGGCTGTTCCGTTAGGCGAAGCATTTTTAAAGCAAGATTTTAAAGTTTATGCGACCTCAAATACGGCGAAGCTGTTAAATGCGAATCATGTTGCGGCAAATGCGGTGCGAAAAATTCACGAGGGTGAGCCGAATACACTGACGCTGATTACGAAAAACCGTTTGTCTTACCTCGTTTCCACGGCACAAAGCGGACCGAAAACCAATTCGGACGATGTGCGGATTCGCCGTACGGCACTTCTGCGCCGCATTCCTGTCTTGCCGTCTGTTGAAACAGCATCTGCACTGTCGGCGTGTTTGGCGGAGAACGGTACCGTAGAAGAAATCCGTGTGCAGAAGCTGTAAAAATATTCTGTAGAAAGGATTGATACGGATACAAAATGCTTTCGTTTTGTGAATTTCGTATCATTTGGCAAATGTATGTTTCAGTCCTGTTATAAAATTAAATCCATGGAACAGTTGAATCCGACGACCTACCGTTTGATTTTGGATTGTGCAGAATTGGCAGAGGAGAGTTGGTGCGGTCGGTTTGTCAATATTCGCTGCGGTGAGAAGCCGTTGCGCAGACCGATTTCTATTTGTGAAATTGATAAAGCAAACGGCACAATCACTTTGGTGTTTGAAGTGCGCGGGGAAGGCACGGAATGGCTTGCCGCGCGTAAAGCGGACGATGAATTGGATGTTTTAGGTCCGCTCGGCAACGGATTTTTCCCGAATCAGGAAAAGCGTGCAATTTTTATCGGCGGCGGTATCGGATGCCCGCCGATGCTCGGGGCGGCACAGGCATACGGTGCAAATGCCGAGGCGATATTGGGCTTCCGTTCTGCGGCGCAAGTGATTTTGCTGGATGATTTTAAAGGGTGTTGTCAGTCGGTTGAAGTCACCACCAACGACGGTTCTTACGGCGTAAAGGGCTTTGTCACCGATGTTTTAAAAGATAAGCTTTCCGAGAATCCCGACTGTGTGGTGTATGCCTGCGGTCCTATGCCGATGCTCAGAGGCGTTGCAGATATGTGCGCACAAAAGGGCGTACAGTGCTTCGTTTCTTTGGAGCAGCGCATGGGCTGCGGCGTCGGAGCGTGTTTGGTCTGTGCTTGCAAGACACACGAAGCAGACGGCGACCATATGCGCCACGTGTGCAAAAACGGTCCTGTATTCAACGCGAAGGAGGTTGATTTCGGTGGCTGATTTACGTGTGAATATTGCGGGCGTTGACTTTAAAAACCCCGTGATTACAGCAAGCGGTACTTTTGGTTTCGGGCAGGAGTATGCAAAGCTGTATGATATTTCCAAACTGGGCGGTATTTCCTGCAAGGGGACAACTTTAGAACCGCGTATGGGAAATCCGTCTCCGCGTATTGCAGAAACGCCGTCGGGAATTCTCAACAGCGTCGGCTTACAGAATCCCGGTGTGGACGGATTTTTACAGCACGATTTACCGTTGCTTGAAAATACGGATATCGTTGTTATTGCGAACATCGCGGGCAGTCAGGTAGAAGACTATGTTGAAACTGTGCGCCGTTTGCAGGGTGCACCGATAGATATGATTGAGATGAACATCTCATGCCCCAATGTCAAAGAAGGCGGTGTTTCTTTCGGGACGTTGCAGCAAAGTGTCGAAAATATTACAAAGCAGGTAAAAGCTGTCGCAGAACAGCCTTTAATTGTAAAACTGACCCCCAATGTTACGGATATTGCCGAAATTGCCGCCGCCGCAGAGGCGGGCGGAGCAGATGCCGTTTCTTTGATTAACACATTGACCGGTATGAAGATTGACATCGAAAGTCGCCGTCCGCTTCTTAAAAACAACACAGGCGGTATGTCGGGCGCGGCTGTATTCCCCGTGGCACTGCGTATGGTTTGGCAGGCGGCAAACCGCGTGCATATTCCCGTAATCGGTTTGGGCGGGATTACCAAATGGCAGGACGCCGTGGAAATGCTCTTGGCGGGCGCGACCGCCGTACAAATCGGCACAGCGAATTTTACCGATGCATTTACACCGCTCAAAGTGATTGAGGGACTAAATGCGTATTTGGATGCGCACGGTGAAAAATCTGTTACGGACATTGTCGGTAAGGTTCAGCCATGGTAATATTAGCAGTGGATTACGGCGATGTTCGTACAGGCATTGCGGTTTGCGACAAACTTGAATTTATGGCTTCACCGGTTACGGTAATTCGTGAACGGGACGAGGCGCGGCTGTCGATGCGTATTGCGGAAATCGCCGCAGAAAAACGGGCTGAAAAAATTATTTTGGGACTGCCGAAAAATATGGACGGCACCGAGGGCTTCCGTGCCGAAGCTTGCCGTGCTTTCGGTACATTGCTTGCAGAAACCGCAAATATACCCGTGGATTTTCAGGATGAGCGGTTGACAACCGTTTCCGCACATCAAATGCTGAACGCGACGGATACGCGCGGGAAAAAGCGAAAAGAGATTGTGGATGCGGTTTCCGCCGTAATTATTTTAGAAGATTATTTGCGCAAAACGAAAAATTAAATTTGCCCACAATACGACAAAATTTCAAATCCGATACCGATATAATATGGGTATCGGATTTTTTTGTGTAAAGCGGGTGGGGATTTGGTTGTATATGCAGATGTTTTGATGGTCACCAATCTGTTTGTAAATTATTTTTTATTGTCGGTAACAAAAATTTTGCTTCGGATGCGGTGTACGCGGAAACGAATTGTGCTTGGCGCATTGCTTGGCAGTATATATTCTTTAACAATATTTTTGCCACAGCTACCGATTTTTGTCAGTACTTTTATGAATCTTTTCGTTTCTGCTCTTATGGTGCTTGTCACATTTCCGATACATAACAAAAAATTTTTTGCAAAGACTTTTTTCGCTTTTTTCGCGGTGAATTTCGGATTCGCGGGCGCGATGTTGGCGATTTGGCTGTTCTTTCGTCCAAACGGTATGGTGTACCAAAACGGAACCGTGTATTTTGATATCGATATAAAAATTTTATTGATTACTTCCGTTGCCTGTTACGTTCTGTTAACCTGTTTTTGCCGTCTGCTTCACAGACGCGCACCTGACAGCGTGATATATGATGTGGAAATTACAAACAGCGGAAAAACCGTGTGCGCAAAGGCTTTGCTGGATACAGGGCATGCGCTCACAGACGGATTTTCCCACACGCCTGTTTTGGTGGTTTCGAGCCGGCTTTCCAAAATATTGGCACCGCCGGATTTGCAGGCTTTTATGGAATCTGATGCCGTACCTGCAAGTTCAAAAGATTTGCGCTTGATTCCGTATACGGCAGTAGGCGGAGAAGGCGTTTTGAAAGCGTTTTATGCGGACAGCATTTGTGTTCCGAAACGAAACTATACAGTTACCAATATTTTATTAGCACAAAGCAAAGCGGATTTTTCGGGTACGGAATATGAGGTTTTGCTGTGCAGTGATTTCTTTGAAAGAGGAGATACAGAAAATGTACATGCAAAAACTAAAAGCGATTCTGCAAAAAATTCGTGCGTTGTTTCTTCGGGAAGACATTCACTATATAAACGGTCCCGAAACCTTGCCCGAGCCGCTGTCAAAAGCAGAGGAAGAAAGACTTTTGTCACGTCTTTCGGCAGGGGAAACGGGTGTACGGGAGGATTTGATTGTACATAATTTACGTTTGGTTGTGTATATCGCCAAAAAGTTTGAGAATTCAGGCGTAAACGTTGAGGATTTAATTTCTATCGGTACAATCGGATTGCTGTCTCTTATACACATCTCCGAGCCC
>ERZ1027171.720-NODE-720-length-13228-cov-5.427997_pt1 | contig 13228 bp, 13 predicted proteins | sample MGYA00519274_ERZ1027171 | MGnify/ENA primary metagenome ERZ1027171 (study PRJEB26926, sample SAMN06164681) | human gut metagenome | biome: ENVO:00009003; feature: ENVO:2100002; material: ENVO:00002003 | host: Homo sapiens | place: USA | collected 2012 ... | reverse complement strand
CACCAATACCCTGCGGCGCAAAAGCCGTAAACGGGTAATTTCTTCTGTAAAAGCAACGGAAATAAATCTTTTGAAAAATCAAAACTTTGATTTTCGGGTATATATGTGAGAATTTCGGGGTCTAAGACATAAATGCCTGTATTGGCACAGCTCGTAGAAATCCCGTTCCAGTCGGGCTTTTCGCAAAATCCCGTCACCGCGCCGTCTGCGTCTGTATGCACCAGTCCGTATTCGCGCGGGTCTTCTACTTTTGCGGTCACAATGGTAACTGCCGCGCCTTTTTCGCGGTGAAACGCAAGAATCTCTGTCAAATCAAAATCGCAAAGCCCATCGCCGCTGACAATTAAAATCGGTTCTTTCTCGTCCCCCAGCGCGGCTTTCACACTGCCCGCCGTGCCGAGCGGCTGTGTTTCCGCCGCACAGCGAAGCTGCATATTCTGCGCGGGATATTCCCGAATGTACTCCGCAATCACCTCCGGCATATAGGCAGTGGTCAAGGTGACGTCTGACGCGCCGTGTGCTTTTAAAAGGTCTAAAATGTACGAGAGCACAGGTTTTCCCAAAAGTTTTGCCATCGGCTTAGGCAAAGTGCAGGTCAGCGGGCGCAAACGCGTGCCGAAACCGCCTGCCAAAATAACGGCTTTCATGAAAAATCCCCCTAACAGTAAATATCGGCAATAGTATTGCCGACAAACGGAAGATTTAAACCCATGAAAAGAATACATATGTATAGAATCCCCAAAATTTACCAATGCTTTATACAGTTGACAAAATTTTCCGTCTGCTTTAGAATAGATTTACGTTTAGAGGAGATGCTTTTATGCGTACAAAATTGCAAAAATATATATTGTTGATGTGCATATTTTCACTGCTTTTTTGCTTTTCTGCCTGCGGTCAGCGGCGCACCTTTGAAAAAGCGGATGAAACGACAACAGACAATACGGAAGCCGTAACCGATGTTGCCGCCCCGCCCTCAAGTGCAGAACCCGAAACAGAAACGGCAACACAGCCGTCGGAGACTGCCGCCCCCGCACGAAGGACACCTTCCCCGACGCGGCGGCCTTCAAACAGTCAAGGCGGCGGACAAAATACAGATACACCTGAAAACGGCGATACAGACAGCGGTGAAAATCAGCCGAACGGCGAAGATGTGCAAAACCCGCCGCAGGATGCGGAAAATCCCGATACAGAGAATCCGAACCCGCCCGAAACATCCGATGACAACGAGCCGTCCCCGCCTCCAATACCCCCGGAGACGCCCGACGCGCCGACGAACGAACCGACAGCAGAATAATTTAAAAAGCTATGATGAAAAATAATGTGCGGTTTGGCGAATGAATTTAAAGCAACGCCCCTCTCTCTTTGAGGAAGTTTTGCGTCATATTTACTCCCTCAGTCAGCTTCGCTGACAGCTCCCTCTAAGAGGGAGCGAAAAGCGTGTCTGCAAATTTGCCAACCGTTAAGCCACAATAGGTAATCCCCCAAAACACATAATCGCAAAAAATGCGACAGAAGCTTTCCGTTTTGCTTCTGTCGCATTTTTATTTATTTGCAAATTTTGGGTTGACAGGAACCGCAAAGCCTACACATCCAGCTTTTCAAACCGCCGTTCGGCGATTTTGTCGGCGGCAAAGATAAATCCCGCATAGGCAATAAATTTTACAGCTTCTTTTATATGTTTCTTGTCGCTTTTTCAAAATGTAAAATTCTAAAAAAATCTTAAGAAACCGCCCGCGGAATTGAAAGTGCGCCGTAAAAACAGTATAATACTGCCGAAAGGAAGTCGGGAGACATGCACGAACACATTTTGGTAGTGGACGATGAAAAAGAAATCGCCGACCTCATTGAGGTATATCTGAAAAATGACGGCTACACAGTACATAAATTCTATAACGGGTTAGACGCACTGCGGTGCATAAACGAAACCGATTTGGATTTAGCGATTTTAGACGTCATGCTGCCCGATATAGACGGATTCCGTATTTGTCAGAAAATTCGGGAGAAGTTTTATTTCCCCGTCATTATGCTGACGGCAAAGGTAGAAGACGGCGACAAAATCATGGGGCTTACCATCGGCGCGGACGATTACATCACAAAACCGTTTAATCCGCTGGAAGTCACGGCACGTGTAAAAACACAGCTGCGTCGGTATGTACGCTACAACACGGCGGCAAACACGGAGACACAAAGCCCCTCGGAATACGATATTCACGGGTTAGTCATTAACAAAGATATGCATACCTGCACACTTTACGGAAAAGAGGTCATTTTAACCCCGATTGAATTTTCCATTCTTTGGTACTTGTGCGCGCACAGCGGAAAGGTGATTTCATCCGAAGAATTGTTTGAAAAAATTTGGGGCGAAAAATTCCTCGACAATAACAATACCGTAATGGCGCACATCGGCAGACTGCGGGAAAAACTGCATGAACCCGCACGGAATCCGAAATTCATCAAAACTGTTTGGGGGGTCGGCTACACTGTTGTTTGAGTTCAGAAAACAAAAACCAAGCTATGAAAGCCGTATTACACGAAAAATACTGCTGCAATACATTCTAACACTTGTCGCGTTTGTCGTCGGATATATTCTTTTTTTAATTTTGGGCTACTCCGCGACACAGCTGGTGATATGGCAGCCCGACAATCCGGTCTACATTGTTTTACATTTCGTGAAAGAATATCTGCCTGTATTTATTATTCCGCCGCTGATAGCAGGCTGGGCATTTATCACATACCGATTCATCGGCAGACCGCTTCGTTACTTAGATGAAGTGATTGCCGCCGCCAAACAGTTGAGCGAACCGACACAAAAGCCGATTCTGCTGTCCGCCGCCATGAAAGAGGCACAGGATGAATTAAACCTCGCGCGGGAATCCGCACTGCGCAACGCACAGCTTCTGAAAGAGGCGGAACAGCGCAAAAACGACCTGATTGTCTATTTAGCGCACGATTTAAAAACACCGCTCACCTCGGTTATCGGCTATTTGAATTTACTGCGGGACGAATCACAGATTTCGGAAGCGCTTCGCGAAAAGTATTTGTCCATTTCTTTGGAAAAAGCGGAGCGGTTAGAGGATTTAATCAACGAATTTTTTGAGATTACACGCTTTAATCTGTCGCACATCACTTTAGAGTACAGCCGCATCAACATGAGCCGTTTGCTGGAACAGCTTGTTTTTGAATTTCAGCCGATGCTCGCCGAGAAAAATTTGGAATGCAAAACGGATATTGCGCCGAATGTCACACTTCGCTGTGACGCAGACAAAATACAGCGCGTATTCGACAATCTTCTGCGCAATGCTGTCAATTACAGCTTTGAAAACACAAGTATTTTGATTACGGCAAAACCGATTGTCAACGGATTTTTGAAAATCTGCTTTGAGAACCACGGAAACACCATTCCGCCCGAAAAGCTTGCGCGCATTTTTGAGCAGTTTTACCGTTTGGACACCGCCAGAAGCTCCAAAAGCGGCGGCGCGGGCTTAGGGCTTGCCATTGCAAAAGAAATTACGGAACTGCACGGCGGTACAATTTCGGCACAAAGTGAAAACGAAACCGTTTCTTTTACGGTTACACTGCCGCTTTCGTAAGAAAATGCGCAAAAAAAAAAAACAGCGTCAGAGATTTTTGTAAGATACACTTAAAGTCTCTGACGCTGTTTTTTGCATTTTGAAAAGGATTTATACCAATGCTTATTTTCGCAATATTAAATCTAATTCTGCCTGTGTCAGTTCACGGCACTCCCCTGCCGCCAAAGCAGAATCCAATTTGAGTGCGCCCATGTGTGTACGGCGAAGCGCTGTGACGCGGTTTCCGACAGCGGCAAACATCCGCTTAATCTGATGGTACTTGCCCTCGCAGATTTTTACCTGCACCGCTTTTGCATCCGACGACAAAACGGCTATGCCTGCGGGCAAAAACCGTGTACCGTCATGAAGCTGCAATCCCGTTTCCAAAACGGCAATATCCGCATCGCCAAGCGGATTTTCAAGCGTGGCAATGTAGGTCTTTTCGATATGGTTTTTGGGCGAGAGGATACGGTGTGCAAATGCGCCGTCATCCGTAATCAGCACGAAGCCCGTGGTATCCTTATCGAGCCGCCCCGCGGGGAACAGTCCGTCCCGCCGCAAAACATCGGGCACAAGGTCAATAACCGTTTTTTCGCGGTCGGAATTGCTTGCCGATACCACACCCGTCGGCTTGTTCAGCATAATATACACGTGTTTTTTTAAGGTCAGAGGCTTTCGGTCCAAACAAATTGTGTCGCAGGAAATATCCGCCTTTTGCCCCGCATCGGTTACAGGTATCCCATTTAAAGTAATACGCTTTCGACGTATCATTTCTTTTACATCCTTACGGGACAGCGTTCCCGCGCCCGCAAGTAATTTGTCAATCCGTTCTTTTGCCATTTTCTTTCGTACCTTGCTTTTATATTCGCACGTAAAATGTGCACATAAATTCTGTTTTTTTCACGGGTCGTCGAGAATGCCGACCCCTACACAATTTTTACGAAGCTGTGGCTTCTTTTACAAAACCGTGCATGAAGCCTTCCAGCTCCACAGAGCAGACGTCGCCGCCTATGACCTGCCCGTCATACACCAAAAGTGTTGCCTGAATACAGCTTTTATCCTCATAGCCGGGGTAATTGGTCACACGGTAAGTCCACCGCTTTACACGCTTTGCCGCATACAAAGACAAATCAAAGCCCTGCTTTTTTTGCAGTTCATTATAATTCGTATAGGTTTCGTCAAAGGTCTCGGGAATAATCACTTCCGTTACCTCGACAGGGTCCGCCTCCACACTCCAGCCAAACTGCGACAGATAGGCAACCCGTTCTTCGGCGGTGGATGCGCGGATATTGACTGTGGGTTCCTTTGCCGTCTCCACACCGCGTTTGGTTACGGCAAAAAAGGCTATTGCCACCGCCGCAATGCACACCAGCAACACAATCAGTTTAATTTGTCTTTTGTGTACGGAAAACACGAACATAAACATTCACCTCGTACACATGTATATGCGACGAGGTGAAGCTTTTATTCTATATCTTTACTGCTTTTCCGCACGCTGTTTATGCTGTGCCGCCGCACGGAGCGACTGACGCGCACGCCGGATTTCGTTGACGGAATTCGTAAGGCTTTCGTCTGCAAGCGCGACTATGTTCTCCACGTATTCCCCTGCGCTTGTCCGCATGTCGTGCGCCCACTTCTGCGCCTGGTCGGTCAGCTCGGAAGCCGTTGCTCTCGCGCCCTCGACAATCTCGCCCGCCTGTGCGCGCGCCTGCGCCATAATATCGGCGGCGGCGGTTTCCGCGCCCTTTGTAATCTCGTGTGCTTCGACAAGCTCCTTCGCCCGTCTCTGCGCACCTGCAATGATGTCGTCCGCACTGTTCTGCGCCGCCGTCAGAATCTCCTTGCGCTCCGAAGCAATCTTGCGCGCCTGCATGAGCTCGTCGGGCATATTCAGGCGAATATCCTCAATCACGCGTTTGATTTCGTTCACGTCCAACAAAAGACCCGAAGAAAACGGTACTTTTTTGCCGTCCTCGAGAATGTCCTCGATTTCATCCAACAAACTTTCTATGGTCATTTCTCTTCACCTCTGCTGATTCTCTTGATTATATCGTCACGAATTTCCTCGGGAACAAAATTACCGATGTCCCCGCCCAATTCGCAAACCTGCTTGACAACGCTGGAGCTTAAAAACATATTTTCCGCCGTACTTGCGATAAAAATCGTCTCCAAATCGCCGTTCAGTTTCTGATTGGTCAGCGCCTGCTGAAATTCATATTCAAAATCCGAAACGGCGCGCAGACCCTTAACAATCGCCGCCGCGTTCTTTTGCCGCGCATATTCCGCCAAAAGCCCGTCGTAAGCATCCACCTCGACGTTCGGAATATCCTTTGTACAGCGTTTTAAAAGCGCCACGCGCTCTGCCGCGGAAAACGCATAGGTATTCTTTTTGTGATAGTTCGTCATAGCGACCACGATGACTTTATCAAACATTGCCGCAGAACGGCGGATAATATCCAAATGCCCGACCGTCACAGGGTCAAAGCTTCCCGGACAAATGACCGTTTTCATACCGTTTCCTCTTGTTTTCTGTATGTCGTCAGTTTGGTTTTACCGTATTTATATACACGCTGTTTTTGAAGCGCCCCCGCAGAATCGGGCAAATCCTCCGAAACATCCGTTTCGCAAACCACCAGCGCATTCGGGTTACAGCAACGGGACAAAAGCGGCAAGGCACTTCCGACCAAGCCCTTTTGATACGGCGGGTCTAACAGCACCACGTCAAACCGTTCCTTTGTACCGTTTAAAAAAGAGAGTGTATCCGTATTTAAAACCACGGCACGGTCAAACAGGTTTGTCGTTTTTAAGTTTTCTTTTACCGTTTCAAACGCTTTTTTATTGGCGTCCAAAAAATAAGCTTTTCTCGCCCCTCGGCTGAGCGCCTCAATCCCTAACTGCCCTGAGCCTGCAAACGCATCCAGCACCGCGGCATCCTCCAACTCAAAATGCACAATACTGAACATGGCTTCTTTCACCTTATCGGTTGTCGGGCGGACGATATCGCCGCCCTCTAAGGTTTTCAGTTTTCTGCCGCGTGCCGAGCCTGTAATTACCCGCATAACTCCACTCTCCACTATTTTTCACTATTTTAGCACAAATGTCAACTAAAATCATCCATTTTTTAAGGATAAAAGCAAATTTTTCAGTTCTTTTGTATCTTTTGCGGTTGTTTTGACGCCCGCGTTCTGTAAATCAGACAAATCACGAAAGCCCCACAGCACACCGACAGCATCAATGCCCGCATTTTTTGCGGTTAAAATATCGACCTCACTGTCGCCGACGAACACCGCTTCCGACTTCTCCGCGCCCATTTGCGCAAGCGCATAATACACACCGTCGGGCGCAGGCTTATTGGGACGGGTATCCACACTGCCGACCACGGTATGTATATAGTTTCCGAACAGACGGCGGCACAGCGCCTGCGCCGCAAAATCCGCTTTGTTGGTAACAATCGCCATTTTATAGCCTGCTTCGTACAGTGCGCCGAGCATTTCGGTAATTCCGTCGTACTCGGCGGTTTTGTTCTCCATATTGCCTTTATAGTGTTCGCAGAAAATGCCGTAGCATTCCGTAATTTCGGGTTCCCCAGCCGTTTCGGGCACGGCGCGTTCAATCAATTTTCGAATCCCATTGCCGACAAAACGGCGGACTTCGTTAAGAGAACGCTTCGGAAAGCCGCATTTTCTAAGTGCATAATTTGTGCTGTCGCACAAGTCCTCTAAGGTATTTAACAGTGTACCGTCCAAATCAAATACAATCGCTTTTTTCATGTTTCTTCCTCTTTATGATAAAACGCATAAATTTTCTCCGCATTTTTACGGCTGACGCCCTCCGCTTCGCAAAGCGCCTCTACGGACGCATTTTTCACGGCGGTCAGCGTTTTAAAATGCTTTAACAGTGATTTTGCTTTTTTCTCGCCGATACCCTCGATTTCGGTTAAGGACAAGGTCAGATTGCGTTTGGCGTGTTTATTGCGGTGATAGGCAATCGAAAAACGGTGTACCTCTTCCTGAATCTCGGAAACGAGTGTAAACACGCGCCGATTGGAGCGAATCTCAATCTCGCCGCCGTTTTGTGCAATGGCACGCGTGCGGTGGCGGTTATCCTTTACCATACCGAACAGCGGAACGGAAAGCCCGAACTGCTCTAAAACAGGCTGTACGGCGTTCACCTGCCCGATACCGCCGTCTAAAAGAATCAAATCGGGCAATTTGCCAAAACCCTCGCCTGTATCTTTTCGCTTTTCATATTCCGAAAAACGGCGGGTCAGCACCTCGTGCATGGAACGGTAATCGTCGTTGCCGAGAAAGCTTTTAATGGTAAACCGCTTATAGGCGGATTTATAAGGCTTGCCGTCTTTAAAGACAATCATGCCCGCAACACTGTCCTGCCCTGCGGTATGGGATATATCGTAGGATTCAATATAATTCGGCGTGGTGGAAAGCCCCAAAAGGTCGCGCAGCTCTTCCAATACGGCAACGGTTTTGCCGCTTTTGCCCAATTTCAGTGCCAATTTTTCCTGCGCGTTTTCACGGCACATATGCACAACCTCGACCTGTTCGCCGCGCTGTGGGGTAAATACTGTCACTTTTTTACCTTTTTTCTCGGAAAGCCAGCGTTCCACATCCGCCGCACCCTCCAATGCGCCGTCCACCGTGACACGGCGCGGAATGTTTTGGCGCATGGAGTAAAACGAAGTAACCGCAGAGGTCATCATGCTTTCGGGTGTATCGGTTTTATCAAAGAAGAAGTGCTCACAGTCATTCAATCTGCCGTCGGAAAAGCGCAAAACGGCAAGGCAAACGGTATTTTCCGATTCCGCCATAGAGAAAACGTCCTGTTCCTCAACGGTTTTAAACACGACCTTTTGCTTTTCCTGCATACGGGAAACCGCACGGATGCGGTCACGCAGTTTTGCCGCGCGTTCAAAATCCATCGCTTCGGCGGCTTCTTCCATTTGCGATTCCAGCATTTTCAGAATCTCTTTGGTGTCGCCTTTTAAAAATCGAATTGCCTGTGAGACCGCCTCGCTGTATTCTGCCTTTGAAACCTTTCCCGTGCAAAGCCCGCAGCACTGGGAAATATAGTAATGCAGACACGGGCGCGTTTTGCGGATTTTGCCGTCAAACACCTTGCCGCACTGCGGGAGCATAAAAATTTTGTTGGCGGCGTCCACGCTTTGCTTGACGGCATAGGAGCTTGTAAACGGTCCGATATATTCCGCGCCGTCATCGTTTTTTTGCAGTACGGCGGTAATGGTTTTATAATCCCCGCCCGCAATGCGCACATAGCTGTAACCCTTGTCATCCTTTAAAAGAATGTTGTATTTCGGCATATGCTGTTTAATCAGACTGCACTCAAGCACCAGCGCCTCAAATTCGCTGTCGGTTACGATATAATCGAACTCGTGTACATTTTCGACCATTTTTCGCACCTTGACAGTGTGCCCGTTCGGAGAGCCGAAATATTGGCTGACGCGGTTTTTCAGTGCTTTCGCCTTACCGATATAAATAATTTCGCCGTGTACATTTTTCATAATATACACGCCCGGTAAAAGCGGCAGGCTCATCGCCTTTTTACGAAGCTCTATACGTTTTTCTTCCATATCGGCACCTCCTTTGGGTTGTTTTCCCGAAAATTGTCATATACAAAAACAGACATACCGAAACAAAATAGAATCGGCATGTCTGCAAAAACACATATTTTGTTCGGATTATTCCGCGAAACCGGATTCCACAAGCTTTACAAGCCCTTCCACTGCCTGCTCCTCATCGGGACCGCCTGCAATGATGCGAATTTTGGTGTCGCCCATAATACCGAGAGAGAGAACGCCCAAAAGACTCTTGGCATTGACTCTTCTTTCATCCTTTTCGACCCAAATTGAAGATTTGTATTCATTGGCTTTCTGGATGAAGAAAGTCGCCGGACGCGCATGTAAGCCGACCTGATTCTGAACAAGAACTTCTTTAACGAACATAATCATTCTCCCCATATATAGTATTGAAATACATTTTCCTTGTGTTTACAGTAACATATTATACCACAAAACTTGTCCGCGTCAACGGTTAAAACACGATATATGGGGGATTTTGTGAGATTTCGGTGGGTATTCCAAAGTCGCTCGTTTTCGGGTTTACTAACTTTGTGCAAAATGACAAGAAAAATAAAAGTTGTCTATTGAATATACACAAAAAGCATTGTTAATTTGCAACTCTTTGATGCGCGGGCGGGGTGGATTCGGTCAGTGCCGCAAATTTACAGCCTGCCGCTTTGTAATAGGCAATTACTTCAGGTAACGCTTCTACCGTAGTACGCTTTTCAACGGAATCGTGCATCAAAACGATTACGGCATTACTGCTCGGCACTTTACGGCAGTTGTTAATGATTTTCTGTGCGGAAGAACCGCCCTTATCCGCATCGCCTGAAGTGATATTCCAGTCAAAATATACATAGCCCTTATCCACAACCTGCTGTGTCAGACGCGTCATAATGCCCGAACAGTATTTTCGGCTGACCGTATTACTGCTTCCGCCGGGAAAGCGAATCAAGTTGGTACGTACACCTGTTTCATTATAAACCAAGTCGGAAATCTGCTGTAAATCCGCAAAATACGCTTCCTCGGAAGCATAAATCTTTGCGTAATCATGTGTATATGTGTGCAAAGCAATCGTATGTCCTTCCGCTACAATATCTTTCATATAATGACTGCTGTTTTTGCTTCGGGCGGTTACAAAAAACGTCGCCTTGACACCGTTGTCTCTGAGGATTTTTAAAACCTCCGGTGTGCGCGGCGACGGTCCGTCATCGAATGTCAGATAAATCGTCTTTTGCGAAAGGTCTTTTCCGCTGCCCGGATTTACAGGCTGCGGCGTCGGATTCGGAGACGGCTTCGACGCATTGGCCGCCGCTTCGGCGGCGCGCTTTACGGCAAGTTGTTTATTTAAATCGGCAATGGTCTGATTGAGCGCGTTCTTTTCGTCGGCAAATACAGAGGATTGCTCATTCAGCTGATTTCGGTAAGATTCCGCTTCGCTCGCGCGTACTGCGTCTAAGCTCTCTTTTTCCCGTTCGGCGCTGACAAGCGCTTCGGAAGCGGCGCTCCCGCCGTTTTTCAAGTTCTTGTTTTTCGCCGCCGTAACACACAGCACCACCGACAAAATCAAAATCACTGCCGCACAGCCGATTAAAATATATTTTAAAAGCTTGTTTTGCTTTGCCGCATTCATAAAAATCCTTCTTTCGACATAAAGCACTATATTTCTCATTTCTAATTATATAGTATCCCCGAAAAAGTGCAAGTTACAAATTGTTAAAATTAGGTTACAAAGATTTAAAATCCGATTGCTTTGCAAAATAAAAACTGATACAATGAAAGAAAACCATTTGGGAGAAAATCAAAATGGATGCAGTTCTGCAGGCGTTTTTACAGCGAAATCTACCGAATTTAACAGACGCATTTCAAATCACGCTGGACGCACGCGTGCCTGACGGTTACACCGTGTATTTTGACAGCGGATGTGTGCATATTCAGGCGGGCAGCCGAATTTCGGCGTGCAACGCAATTTATGATTATTTAAAGCATATTTGCCGCGTGAATTATTCCTGGTGCGGCAATGAAGTTTTATCCTTAACCGAAATTGTGCCGTTTGAAGGTAGACTTGAAAAAGCGATTGCACAAAAATACAGGGTGTATATGAATTACTGCACCTTGGATTATTCCATGTGCTGGTGGGACTGGGCGCGCTGGGAACAGGAAATTGACTTTATGGCGATGAACGGCATCAATATGCCCTTATGTGTCATCGGTACAGAGGCGGTTTGGTTTGAAACGCTTTTGGAATTCGGATTTACAAAAGAAGAAGCCCTGAAAACCGTTTCAGGTCCTGCATTTTGGGCATGGCAGCTGATGACGAACATTGAGGGCTATATGCCGCCGCAGAACACGGAATATGTATATGAACGCTTAGCCCTCGGCAAAAAAATTCTCAAGCGGATGCTCGAATTCGAAATGCTTCCGATTCAGCAGGGCTTTTCGGGACATGTGCCCATGCTGTTACGGGAAAAATATCCGAATGCACGCATTACCGCCAAGAACGGCTGGTGTTTTTTCCCGAAAACCGCACAGTTAGACCCCTTAGACCCGCTGTTTTCGGAATTCGGCACGGTATATTTGCAAAAGCTGGACGCACTGCTCGGCAATCACCATTACCTCGCCTGTGACCCGTTCCACGAGGGTACGCCGCCGAAAAAAGGATTCCTCTATCTGCGCCGCGTCGGGCGTGCGATTGACACGCTGTACCGCAATTATGACGCGGATTCCGTTTGGGTGATGCAGGCGTGGTCTTTGCGCAAGCATATCGTCAAAGCCGTGCCGAAAGAAAGACTGCTTGTTTTAGACATCAATTCCGAGCGTACACCGAAAAACCGCAATATGTGGGGGTATCCCGTTGTGGCGGGTATGCTCCACAATTTCGGCGGCAAAAACGCCATGCAGGGCCAGCTTAAAAAGCACTGCCGAAACCCGTATGCAGAGTTAAAATCACGCGGTGCAAATGTGATCGGATCGGGGCTGTTTATGGAAGGCATCGAACAAAATCCCGTGGTATACGATTTGCAGTTTGCACTGCTGACGAAGGCCGAATCCGTTGACTTGGACGCTTGGCTGGACGATTACATAGAACGCCGTTACGGCCAATATGACAACACCCTGCGCGCGGCATGGGATATTCTTCTGAAAACCTGCTACCGCGACGACGGCTATCAGGAAAACGAGGTCGGGTCGGTGGTGTGCGCGCGCCCGCTCCCCTTTCCGAAACGCTGCGGACCTTGTGACGTGACAGATTTATTCTACGACCCGAAGAATTTGGAACAAGCGCTCTCCCTGTTTCTTTCAGTGCAGGCGCAATACAGAGATTCGGACGGGTATCAGTACGATTTGTGCGACATCACACGGCAGGTGCTTTCCAACCGATTCCACGTACAGCAAAAGGCATTTTCGCATGCATTTAAGGCTTTGGACGCGGTACAGATGCGGCGGATTGCCAACGCACAAACGGAACTGCTGTATGATTTAGACTCCTTCCTTGCCAATCGCAAAAACTTTACGCTCGCGCGATGGATCAATCAAAGCCACGCGCTGGGGACATCGGAAGCAGAAAAGCAGTATTTTGACCGAAACGCACGCACGCTCATTACCCTTTGGGGCGATATGTACGGCGACAACGGTATGCTGTATGACTACGCATGGCGCGAATGGAGCGGACTGATTCGTGAATTCTATGCTGTGCGCTGGAAGCGCTTTTACGACGCCGCCATAGACGCGGCGAAGCAAGGCAGAGCTTTGGTGACGGAAAAGGGCATTAAAATCTGTGACCGTCCGCGCCCCGATGCAACGGAATTCGGCAAAGCGCTGTTTATGTTCGAGAAAAATTGGTGCGAAACCTACTCGGAATACGAAGCGCCTGTGAACCGAGATGTGACCGACGCAGCGCAAGCTGTATACCAAAAATATGCAAAGACGAACATATAAATTTTCACAATCGTCCTGCCAACTATCCGTTTGAATACAAGGAACACATCAATAAAGCGTTTTTATCGGTGTGTTCCTTTTCGCTTATAAAAATCTGTCTCTTATACACATCTCCGAGCCCATGAGACCG
>ERZ1027171.707-NODE-707-length-13337-cov-3.845430_pt1 | contig 13337 bp, 7 predicted proteins | sample MGYA00519274_ERZ1027171 | MGnify/ENA primary metagenome ERZ1027171 (study PRJEB26926, sample SAMN06164681) | human gut metagenome | biome: ENVO:00009003; feature: ENVO:2100002; material: ENVO:00002003 | host: Homo sapiens | place: USA | collected 2012 ... | reverse complement strand
ACGAGATACTGATCGGTCTCGTGGGCTCGGAGATGTGTATAAGAGACAGGCGTGACGCTCGACCCAGGCAGCTCATATCAGCAGATCCCCGGCAACATGGACGACATCCGCCAGCTGCAGGAGCTGGAGTGGCTCTACGGTGCGGACGCGGAGGTGCAGATCGAGCGCAACGTCCAGCTCATGCTCGCGCGTATGCGCACAACGGACGACGTGCGCGCGCGCCGCGCCATGCTCGAGCACTTCCTCAACGAGGACTTCCACTTCGGCAGCATCGACGCCGACGAGGTGCTGCTGCTGCCGATCTATCCGGCCCGCGAGGAGCCGATTCCGGGGGTGGAATCCGAGATGATCGGCCGTCTGCTGACAGTACCCTGGACGATCTGCGACCGTGCGGAGTTGGCCGAAAAGGTGGCTGCGATGGATACCGATGTAGTCGTCAGCTTCGGCGCGGGCAATATAGACGCCTGCTGCGGGGCACTGGCAGAAAAATTGCGGGAAAAAGCCTGATTCGCCGTCTGCCGGGGACGATCTGTTTTTTTCGAGGCCGTGTCCGTCGCGGCCGTACCGGGGGGGAAGTAAACGCCGGGATGAGATTCAACCATTGACGAATGCCGAAATACCTGAAATATACGCTTCTTGCACTGCTTTGGGGCGGTGTGGCCGCTTATTTGCTCTATGCGGGAGGCAAAGTGCGCCGTCATCGTGCGGAGCAGCCTGTGACGCGCATCGAGGTCGAAGTGGTGGACAGCACCTCGCAGTTGCGGCTGGTGTCGGAAGCTACCGTTCGGGGATGGCTCGCCCGCAGCGGCATCAAAACCGTCGGCGAGAAGATCGGTGCCGTGCGGCTGGATGCGCTGGAGCGGCTTATCGCCCGCAATGGATTCGTCGCCGACGCCCGGGTTACGGTTTCCTATTCGGGCGTGCTGCATGTCGCCGTCTGGCAGCGGACGCCTCTGATGCGGCTGTTGATCGACGGCTATAATTCGTACGTGACCGAGGAGGGCTATCTGTTTGCAGTGCCCCGTGCCTCGTCGGTTTATGTGCCGGTGATTACGGGTACCTACCGTCCCCCGTTCCCGGCCTCCTATGTGGGGTATGCTGCGGATTACAGGCGGGAGCAGATGCAACAGATCGACGATAAGATCGCGGAGTTGGAACGGGAAAAATACCCTCTTTACCGGCGGGAGCTGAAGAACGATGAAAATATCCGTTCGCTGCGGCGGATGCTGATTAAAAAGAGATGGTTCGAATCTTCGGAGTCCTTCGGCGAGCGGGTGCGGGAACTCCGCAAGCGCAAGGAGCAGTTGCGCCGCAAATATCGCTATGAGGCTCAGGTGATTCAGTCGGCGATCGACAAAATTTCCGAAAAACAGGAAGCCGAGCGTCGCCGACAAAAAATTTTGGCGAAAAGGTACGAAGATTTCTCGAAACTGACTACCTTTGTAAAATGGATGGAAAACGACGATTTCTGGCGGTCGGAAATCGTTCAGATAACGGCCCGCACCACTGAAAGCGGGGCTATCGACCTGGAACTTACGCCCCGGAGCGGCAATTATACCATCCTTTTCGGCCGCTTGGACGATGCCGAGCAGAAACTGGATAAGTTGCTGCGGTTTTACCGGGAGGGACTCGGAAAAGCCGGGTGGGACCGGTATCGGACGATCAACGTGAAGTATGCCGGGCAGGTTGTCTGTACGGAGTGGTAAGGTTTTCGAGATGCAGGAGCCGGATCTGCCTGCGGAATATGCCGGGCAGGGAAGAGGCTGGGAAACGATTCAATGAAAAAATAGATAGAGCACAGTGGAAAAAAAGAGTTATACGGTAGCCATCGACCTCGGTTCTTCGAACGTGGTGGTCGCTGTCGGGTCGAAACGCGAAGACGGAACGCTCGGTATCGAAGCCGTCGTTTCCAAACCGGTCGAGGGGGTCAAGGCCGGCCGGATCGATAATATCGAACAGGCGGGCAATGCCATCCGGGAGGCTGTCGCCGAGGTGGAATCGACGCTCGGCGTTCGGATTACGGAGGCTTATGCCGGCATTTCGGGCGAGTTCGTCCGTTGTGCCCGCCATACCGACCACGTCTTTACCTACGATCCCCAGAACGGGGTGAACCAGGGCGATGTAGATGCCCTGTTCGACCGTATGCGCAACGTCCAGGCCCCCGACGACGAAACGATCATGGAGCGTATTCCGCAGCATTATATGGTGGATGATGCCGAAGAGGTGCGCAATCCGGTAGGTTCGTTCTGCAAGCGGTTGTCTTCGACTTTCAACTTCATACTTTGCGGCAAGACGCCGCTGCAACGGCTCGACATGGCTCTCCGGCGGCTCGGTATCCGTATGTTGGGGGTATTCCCCAATGCGCTGGCGACGCCCGAAGCCGTACTCTCTTCCGATGAGAAGGAGGAGGGGGTGGCCGTCGTGGATATCGGCGGAGGCGTGACCGACGTTGCGGTTTATTACCGGGGCGTGCCGCGTTACGTGGCGACGATCCCGATGGGAGCGAGCGCCATCAACCGGGATATCCGTTCGCAGAGCATTCCCGAGAAACACGTCGAGAGTCTCAAATGCAAATACGGTTCGGCTGTCGCCGAGCTCGCTCCCGAAGACAAGCTGATTCGTGTGAGCGGTCGCACGGCCCGCGAAGCCAAGGATATTTTGCTGCGCAACCTGGCCACCGTGATCGAGGCCCGGGCTACCGACATCGTCGAATTCGTGCAGCAGGAGATCCGGGATTCGGGGTATGCCGAGCGGTTGGCCTACGGCATCGTGCTGACGGGCGGCTCGGCTCAACTTAAGGATATAGACGAATTGTTCCGCCGTGTGACCGGCATGGACGTTCGTATCGCAAGCGCCGAAACAGGCATCAGCGAAGATTCGCGCGAGGCGGTCGCGAACCCTGCGTTCGCCACGGTCGTCGGACTGTTGCTCAAAGGGGCCGGCATGGGTTCGTGCAACGTGATCGAGGACAAGGCGGGCCTTTCGCCCCGTCGTCCCGTCCCGCCGACCTCTGTACCGGGATTCCAGCCTCCGCAGCCCCAGTCGCGGCCGCAACCCCAGCCCTATGCGCCGACACGGCCTTCTGCGGAAACGGTCAATGCGGCGTATGCGCGTCGGGAGGCTGCCCGTGCGGAATCCGCAGCGGTCGAGCCCGAGGCGGAAGATGCCGGAGAGGATCCCGCGCCTCAGGCTCCCGTGCAGGAGCCGGTGAAAAAGGAGCGCAACTGGCGGAGTATTTTCAAGCGGACGCTCGACAAGATCAACGAGGGCTTCAATGCCGCCGATGACGAGGAGATTTAACGATTAAGACAAGAGAAACGAAACGATATGACAGACGATGTAATCACCCAGTTGGCCGCTGCCCGCACGAATCCTTCCATTATCATGGTAGTCGGTGTCGGCGGTGCGGGCGGCAATGCCGTGAATCACATGTGGAACCTGGGGATCAAGGGCGTGGACTTTATGGTCTGCAACACAGACCAGCAGGCGCTCGACAAGAGTCCCGTGGAACTGACAGTCCGGCTCGGCAGCGAGGGATTGGGCGCCGGCAACGACCCTGAAAACGGCCGCAAGGCCGCCATCGAGTCGCTCGATGTGGTGCGCCAGCGTTTCGAGGCGTCGGGGACCAAGATGGTCTTCATCACTGCCGGCATGGGCGGCGGTACGGGTACGGGCGCTTCGCCGGTGATCGCCAAGCTGGCCAAGGAGATGGGAATGCTGACCGTCGGCATCGTCACTTCGCCGCTGGCCGTCGAAGGTAAGATCCGTTACGAACAGGCGTTCCGGGGCATCGAGGAGTTGCGTCAGAACGTCGATTCGCTGTTGATTATCAACAACGAGAATATTCTTGAAATATACGGCCGTCTGGCCTTGAAGCAGGCTTTCGGCAAGGCCGACGACATCCTGGCTTCGGCTGCGAAGGGCATCGCCGAGATTATCACGGTCGAGAGCGACCTGGTGAACGTCGATTTCGCCGACGTGTCGAAGGTGATGCGGGACAGCGGCCGCGCGCACATGAGCGTAGCGACGGCCGAAGGCGACAACCGGGCCGAGGCGGTGGCCGAAGCGTCGCTGCATTCGCCCCTGTTGGATCACAACCTGATTTCCGGAGCCCGCAACATTCTGCTCAATATCTCGGTGGCCAATGCCGAAGAGCTGATGTACGAGGAGGTGGTGCGGATTCTGGAGTATATTCAGGCGCATGCCAGCGTCGAGGACGAGTCGGGCAATATTCACAACGCCAATATCATCTGGGGTACGAGCGAGAAACCCCAGCTGGGCAATGCCATCGAGCTGGTGGTGGTGGCGACGGGATTCGAGGGCGACGAGGAGAAGCGGATGATGAAGACGGTCATTCCGCCCGCACGGATCGTCAAGCCTGTTCCGGAAGGTGGCGACCCTGCCGGAAAGCCGGTGTTGGAACCGGTGGGCAAGTCCGGCAAGGCCACCCCGCAGACACGCCCTTTGGAGCAGGTGATCCTGGGCGAGAAATCGACCCGTTACAGCAATATCGACCAGATCCTCGCTAAACCGGCTTACCAGTCGCGTAAGGCGCAGTTCATCGTCGAGATGCCTGCGGGCCGCAAGGAAGTGCTCAAGGAGGAGAAAAAGGGCGCTGCGGAGCGAGCGGAGGAAAACCGCTCCGATTCGCTGTTCGATTAACATAAAACGGATTGGACTTGGAAGAGAGTGCTGCGGCCATCATCTATCACGGCATGACGCTTCACGTCGTGGTGCTGTGTTGTGTGACTTTGTTCCTGCTATTGGTTTCGGCGTTGGTTTCCGGTTCCGAAACCGCTTTTTTTTCGCTTTCGGGCAACGATGTGCGTAAGATCCAGCGGCACGATACGCCGGTTTGCCGGCGGATGCTGAATCTGCTCGGGAAGGTGGATTTACTGCTGGCTACGATTCTGATCGCCAATAACCTGGTCAATATCTGTATCGTTATTCTCTCTTCGGAGATCATCGATTCGCTTTTCACTTTCGCCCGTTTCGAGTTTCTTTTCAAGACGGTGATCGTGACGTTCCTGCTGCTGCTTTTCGGGGAGATTCTGCCTAAAGTCGCGGCGCAGACGATTCCTTTGCGGTTTGCCGGTTTCGCTGCGCGGCCCCTTTTGGTGCTGCGATGGATTTTTTATCCGTTGTCGTATGTGCTGGTGCGCACCGGAAACCGTATTAGCGAGCGGGCTGCCCACCATCAGGAAATTTCCATCGGCGAACTGGCCGATGCGATCGATATGACACGCACGGCCTCCAAGGAGGAGCACGGGATGCTTTCGGGTATCGTCAGCTTCGTCAATACCGAGGTGCAGGAGATTATGAAACCCCGGGTGGATATTACGGCCGTTGCCATCACGGATTCCTATGAACAGGTCAAGCAGACCATCATCCGGTCGGGTTTCTCGCGCATTCCGGTTTACGAGGGCGACTTGGATAATATCAAGGGAACGCTTTATGTCAAGGATCTGCTTGCGCATATCGACCGGGGCGATGAATTCGGCTGGCAGCAACTGATCCGCAGGCCCTATTTCGTGCCGGAGCACAAGAAGATCAACGACCTGCTGGCCGATTTCCAGAACCAGAAGATTCACATGGCGATCGTCGTCGATGAATACGGCTCGACGCAGGGCCTCGTGTCGCTCGAAGACATCGTCGAGGAGGTAGTGGGTGAAATTTCGGACGAAAGCGACAAGGAGGAAGTGCTTTATACCCGCTTGGACAAAGACACCTACCTGTTCGACGGCAAGACCCATATCGGCGATTTCGAGCGTATCGTGGAGATTGCCGAGGGTACTTTCGCCGATGTCAAGGGGCGTGCCGAAACACTGGCCGGTCTGATGCTCGAACTGAAGTGCGACTTCCTGAAAAAGGGGGATACGGTAACGGCTCACGGTGTTCGCTTCACTGTGGAGGAGATCGAGGGACACCGCATTGACAAGATCAAAGTCCGTCTGCATGGATAATATCCTTTGTATCGAAAAGGTTTTGTCCTGGGAACGGTTGCTGCGGCTGGTTCCCGAACGGGATCTCCGGTTGGCTGCGGCGTTGAAGCCGGCTTCCCGCCGCGAAGAGTTTCTGATGTGGCGGTCGATTGTTTACCGTCGTCTGCCGGATGCCGAAATCGCATATAATGCGGTCGGAGCTCCCGTCGTATGCAATTATCCCGTCCATATCGGAGTTTCACACTGCCCCGGATACGTTGCGGTCTGCCTCTCCGACCGTCCGTGTGCTGTCGATATCGAGCTGCTTGCCCGCGATTTCGGTCGGGCGGCAGCCCGCTTTGCTTCTGCCGAAGAGCGGCGGTTGTCCGACAGTCCGCTGTTGTTGCCGGCCCTCTGGTGCGCCAAGGAGACGCTTTACAAATATTCGGGGCGGCGGAACCTCGATCTGCTCCGGGATTTACGGATCGAGCGTTTCGATCCGGACGAAGGCCGGATGACGGGTCGTATTTGCGGGGAATCCGCATTGGAAATCGGACTTCGGAGGGAGGAGGAGCTTCTTGCAGCCTATATCTTGGTGTGATTATGCTTGCAGGCGTAATTCGGTTCGGGACTTTCGGGGTGTCTGTCGTTCTATAATGGAGGTTCCGCCGAGGAGTTGATTTTCGGACGCTTGGGGCGGTGTTTGCGGCGCCGGATGCAAGGATGCCGCCCGGCAGCTTCGAGGCGGGGCTTCGGTGCTCTTGAAATTTCGGATCGTCTGTTGTCAGACCGTTTTGCCGACGTGGAGGGATGTCGGGCGGCTGCGGAGGATTCGGAACCTTCTTTCTGCCGAAATGGGACGAATACCCTCCTCCTTGCCGGAAGTTTCACAAATCCTTTTTCGTATCGGGCGGCCGGAAATCGAACCTCTTGCCGACGAAATCCGGTCGGTCGGGGCGTTATTCCGAATGTTATTGTTATTTTTGTAACGATGAAACAGGCCGTCACCCCGCTTCGTTTAGGTTCCGACCGGATTTCGTCGCTGCTCGTCCGTTATGCGATCCCTTCGATTATCGCGATGACCTCTTCGTCGCTCTACAACATCGTCGATAGCATTTTCATCGGACACGGCGTCGGTCCGATCGCCATTTCCGGCGTGGCGCTTTCGATGCCTCTGATGAACATCGCGTCGGCTTTCGGGTCGTTGATCGGGATCGGTGCTGCGGCGCTCACCTCGATCCGGCTGGGACAGGGACGCCGGGAGGCTGCCGAGGGGGTGTTGGGCAATGTGGTGTTGCTCAATTTTCTGGTAGCGGCGCTTTTTACGGCCGTAGGTCTGTTGCTGCTGGACCCCATTCTCTGCTTCTTCGGGGCGAGCGATGCCACGATCGGTTATGCACGCGATTTCATGCAGATCATTCTCGGCGGTACGATCGTTACCCATATGTATTTGAGCCTGAACGAAGTGATCCGTGCTTCGGGTTATCCGAGGAGAGCCATGACGATTATGCTGACGGCCGTCGTGTTGAACTGTCTGCTCAATCCGCTGTTCATTTTCGGGTTCGGCTGGGGTATTCGCGGTTCGGCGGCCGCGACGGTGCTGGCCCAGGCCGCAGCACTCTCGGTTTCGCTCATCCACTTCTCTTCCCGGGGAAGTTTCATCCGGTTCGAACGGGGGATTTTCCGCTTGCAGGTGTCGGTCGTGGGCAAGATCTTTTCTATCGGTATGGCTTCGTTTCTGCTGCACCTCTGTGCTTCGGCGGTAGTGATCGTCGTGAACAAATCGCTCCGGGAGTACGGCGGCGACGTGGCGATCGGGGCGTATGGCATCATTTATCGGGTGGCGATGCTCTTCCTGATGATCGTTTCTGGACTGAATCAGGGCATGCAGCCCATCGTGGGGTACAATTACGGCGCCCGGCGGTACGACCGGGTGTTGAAGGTCCTGCGGCAGACCGTCGTGTGTGCGGTTTGCGTGACGACGACGGGATTCCTGCTGGGACAGCTCTTTCCCCGGCAGGTGGCGATGCTCTTCGTCGATGCTGCGGACGGAGCTGCGGCCGAGCGGATGATCTCTACGGCGGCCGAGGGGCTGCGGATCGTGTTGTGCGTTTTCCCGATCGTCGGATTCCAGATCGTGACCTCCAATTTTTTCCAATATATCGGCAAGCCGCACAAGGCGATTTTCCTCTCCCTCACGCGGCAGATGCTGTTCCTCATCCCGCTGCTCCTTGTTTTGCCGCCGCATCTCGGTACGCTGGGTGTCTGGATGTCGATGCCGATTGCCGACGGTACGGCCTCTCTGCTGGCCGCCGTGCTGCTCTTCTACCAGGTTCGTAAATTCAGACACCGGCCCCATGCGGAACGGAGTATCTGAGTTTTTTGAAAATATCGATTACAGACTCTTTCGGTGAATTGATGGGGGCATTCGCTCGATCCGGGAAATACGACAGAACTCTCGGACGGATCGTTGCACGCGTCCGATTTGGTTTGAATACGGAGCAGGAGCGAGGAGGTGTCGGGTGCCTCCGGGCGTTGGTCGTAACGATAGGGATATCTGCGCAGAAAGAGCTTTTACGATAATAAAAAACAGAGCCGGTGATCCACCGGCTCTGTTTTGGATTTTGTGTTTTGGATTAAATTCCGAGTTTGGTGCGGATCTCCTGCGGAATGGCGTTCTTGTTTACCATAACGGACAGGGTTTTGTACTCCACGAACGGACGCGAGAAGTAGTAGTAACCGTCGTAGGGAGGACGTACGTCCCACGAGTTCTTTACCTTGAAGAAGGGATTGCCCTGCTGATCGACGGCCGTACCCACGATTACCATGCCGTGGTCGTCCGTAGTTTCGTAGTTGTCGAAAGCGATCTGGCGCATCTCCTGCGTGATCTTCTTCTCCTTGACGGGTTTGTCGAACTTGTAGAGAGCCGCCTCTTTCTCGGCGGCGCTCAATTTGCCCCACTTCTCGGCCTCGGTACCCTCCATGCCGTCGATGTCGGTTTCGGGAATGATGCCGATCGCCTTGATGCGGTCGAAGCCCTTTTCGCTGACGTCGGTAGCCCATTCGATCGAGTAACCGTTGGCCAGGGCATTATCGACCACGGCCATCATCTCTTCCAGCGGTACGTTGTAAACCGTACCCCACATCCAGTTGTCGGGAACCTCGATGATGAACTCCGAGTAGAAAGGATGGTGTGTGAAAGAACCTATATCCACATAGTCGTCCATTTTGATCGGCAGCGACGCTGCGAACGATTCGGGGGTATATTCCTTGCCTTCGTAGGTGAATTTTTCAGGGCGCACGCCGAAATAAGTGTCCAGCAGCGCATTCAGACCGTCCTGCCAGGCCGTGGTCAGCACCCCGTTGTTTCTTGCCTTGATAACTGCGTCCAGGTAGGCTTTCAGTGCTGCGTCGAGCTCGCCGAAGACCGGTTTCTCCGTGCCGTAGTTCAGACCCGGATAGACCTCCTGGGGTACGATGCCGTATTTCTTGATGCCTTCGATTACGTCGTGGGCGGCACCGCCTTCCGCAAAGTTCAGATGTCCGTGCAGGCGGACGTATTTAACGCCTTTATCGAAATACATGTTGCGGACGATCCACATTTCGGACAGGTCCATCTCCGGCCCGCCGGCCCGCAGAATTTCGTTTTCCAGGAACGAAAGAGCCGAATAACACCAGCAGGTGCCGCTGCGGTGCTGGTCTTTGACCGAAGTGGTCGGTACGGTGGTCAAGTCGGTGAACTTGTAGCCTTCCTCCTGGGTCTTCTGTGCAGGTTTCTTGGCCGATGCGGAGCACACCATAAGTGCCAGGCCTGCGAGTAACAGCAGTTTTTTCATCGTAATTTTGGGGTTTGTTATTTTTTAGAAGTTTGAATGATTTTCATGCACGCTTCGAGAGTGATCTCCTCGGGTTTGGTCCCTTTGGGAATACGGTAGTTCTTGCCTTTGTAGGCGATATAAGGACCGTAACGGCCGTTTTTAATCAGTAGTTCGGGCTCTTCGGCGAAGGTTTTGAGCGGAGTGTTCGCTGCAGCGGCGCGGGCCTGCTGTTCGCGCACGAGCTCCGCAGCGCGGTCGTAGCCGATCGTATAGGGATCGTCCGTGCGGGCGAGCGATGCGAACGATTTGCCGTGCCGCACGTAGGGCCCGAACTTTCCGATGCCGATGACCAGATCTTCCCCTTCGTAGGGCCCCAGGTTGCGGGGCAGGCTGAAGAGCGCCAAAGCCTCTTCGAGGGTGAGCGATTCGATCAACTGCCCCTTCTTGAGTGATGCGAAACGGCTCTTTTCCCCTTCGTTGCCTTCGATTTCGACCATCGGACCGTAGCGGCCGATGCGGGCTTTTACCGTATGCCCCGTAGTGGGGTCGGTGCCCAGGATGCGTATCTGGTTGTTTTTGGTCGTCTGGGTCGTGGTCGCATGATCGACCATTTTATGAAAAGGACCGTAAAAATCGTCGATCATGCTGTTCCAGGTGATCTCTCCGTCGGCGATGCGGTCGAACTCCTTTTCGACGTTGGCCGTGAAGTTGTAGTCCATGATCGGCTCGAATTGCGATTCGAGGTAGTCATTGACCACCATGCCGATATCGGTCGGCTGGAGTCGGTTTTTCTCCTTGCCGTAGGTTTCGGTAAGCCTTTTTTCGGCGATCTTGCTGCCGGTCAGCGTAAGTTGCACGTAGCTGCGTTTCTGGCCCTCCTTGTTCTGTTTGACCACGTACCCGCGGTTGATGATCGTCGTGATGGTCGGCGCATAGGTCGAAGGACGTCCGATGCCGAGCTCTTCGAGCCGTTTTACGAGCGAAGCCTCGTTATAGCGGGCCGGCGGTGCGGTGAAGCGTTCCGTGGCCGTAATTTGCGCGGGATTGACGCTCTCGCCTTGGGCCATTTTGGGGAGGATGCCCGATCCCTCTTCGCCCGGCTCCTCGTCCGTGGATTCCGAGTAGAGTTTCAGGAATCCGTCGAAACGGATCACTTCGCCCGTGGCGACGAACTGGGCGTCCGAACCGGAGATATCGATGACGATCGTGGTGCGGTCGAGCTCCGCAGGAACCATCTGCGAGGCGACCGTCCGCTTCCAGATCAGGTCGTACAACTTCTTTTCGGCGGGAGTGCCTTCGATCGTCTGCCGCTCGATATACGACGGGCGGATCGCCTCGTGGGCTTCCTGTGCGCCTTTGGTTTTTGTCTTGTAATTATGTGCCGACGAATATTTCTCACCGAAAAGTTTGATGATTTCCTCCTTGCACTGGCCGATCGCCTGCTTCGAGAGATTTACCGAGTCGGTACGCATGTAGGTAATCAAACCCTGCTCGTAGAGGTGCTGCGCGACGGACATCGTCTGCGATACGGACATGCCCAGCTTGCGGCCCGCCTCCTGCTGGAGCGTCGAGGTGGTGAACGGCGGCGCGGGGTAGCGCTGTGCCGGTTTTTCCTCGGCTTTGGCGACGGTGAACCGGGCGTCGATGCAGCTGCGCAGGAAAGTCTCTGCTTCCTCGCGGGTATCGAAGCGGGTGGACAGTTCCGCCTTGAAAAGGGTTTTATCGGGATCGGCGGCGGCGTAGAACTGTGCTACGACACGGTAGTAGGGCGTCGAGCGGAATGCGATGATCTCCCGCTCCCGCTCTACCAGCAGCCGTACGGCGACGCTCTGTACGCGTCCGGCCGAGAGTTGGGGCCGCACCTTTTTCCAAAGCAGGGGCGATAGCTCGAATCCGACCAGGCGGTCCAGCACGCGGCGTGCCTGCTGGGCATTTACCAGATTCATATCGATCGTGCGGGGCGATTCGATGGCTGCCAGAATTGCCGGTTTGGTAATTTCGTGGAAAACGATTCGCTTGGTTTGGTCGATCGGCAGGCCGAGAACCTCTGCGAGGTGCCAGGCGATCGCCTCTCCTTCGCGGTCTTCATCGGACGCGAGCCAGACGGTCTTGGTCTTCTTGGCCAGCGACGAAAGTTCCTCGACAACCTTGCGTTTGTCGCTCGGAATTTCATAGACCGGTTCGTAGTCCTTGTCCAGATTGACGCCGAGATCTTTTTTCGAGAGGTCCCGGATATGCCCGAAGCTCGACTTGACGACGAAATCCTTGCCCAGGAATTTTTCGATGGTCTTGGCTTTGGCCGGGGACTCGACTATTACTAAATTTTCCTGCATAACATTCAGTATCTTTTCACTAACGCAAGATAACCTAAGTTCGTACTTAGGTTATCCGCAGGTGCTTCGCTATTTTATCATCGTGTAAATCAGGCGCAGCTTGATCGGCGCGTTGTTTGCGGTATTTTCCATGCCTTGTGCCGATGTATAGGGCATCGTGAAGAGCCCGTAGGCTTCGGGTCCGATGTAGATCGTCCGGGGGGCGGGATTCTCCGTTTGGCTGCCGCCGGTTTCGATTCCCTGGGATTTCAGGTAGCCGTTCCATACCTCCTGCAGGTGACTGGTGATGTCCATGACATAACAGCCTTGGCTGCGGTTGAGGTAACCTCCGTACGGCAACTGGAAGTTCTGGCTTGAATAGAGCCTTTCGTAGGTGTAATAGTAATCCGAAATGCCCAGTACGTGCTTGTAATCGGCATAGAGGCCCAAGCGCTCGAATGATGCGTCCAGCAGGGGAGTGATGGCTCCCACGTCGATCTTTTCCCAGTCGTAATCGCTCTTTTCGAGGTAGATCATCAGTTCCGCCTGGTTGATGGCGATCGAGGTGTAAGGCATGCCCGATTCGTCCGTAACCTCCTTGTAGAGGGCTTCGATTCCTTCGAACAGGGCGTCCGTGAGGGTCAGCTCCGTGATTACGCCGTCCATCCCTTCGACATATACGTTGGGGTTCAGGGGCCGCTGTTCGTTCCGCTCGTCGATGTCGGCCGGATTGATCTTGGAGCCGGTGTAATCATGCCGGATGGTATTGATCGAAACATTGCCGTAGGGATCGTCTTCGCGGTAGAAGAGGTAGCTGGCCGTGATCGTATCCTGGATCAGCGTCGGGTCGGTTCTGTTCCGGCTGCGGGTGTACATCAGAAGACCCGACTCCGCGAGGTTCGTAGCGAACAGGTTCCCTTCTCCCGACGGATTTTCCTGGGCCGGCTTGATGTAAATACCGTTGAAATAGTCCACCCAAAGCTCCGGATTGCGGTAGATCGTCATATCGCCCTTGTACTTGCCTTCGAGCAGCATCAGACGCTTGATGAGCCCCCGTCCTTCGGGCGTAGGCTGCAGGGTGACGTACTCCGTGGCCGGTCCGGTCGTCGTGCCGTTGGGGAAGGTGAAGGTGAATACCGGATTGGGGTTGAGGTAGGGGGTCGGATCGAAGGTCGGGTAGAAAAGGGTGTCGGCGACGCTGCCTGCTCCGGCCGGGGCTGTCAGCGAGGGATTGAGGTAATCGTTCGAAATCACCTCATAGACGTCTGTCTCTTATACACATCTGA
>ERZ1027171.697-NODE-697-length-13494-cov-6.261775_pt1 | contig 13494 bp, 9 predicted proteins | sample MGYA00519274_ERZ1027171 | MGnify/ENA primary metagenome ERZ1027171 (study PRJEB26926, sample SAMN06164681) | human gut metagenome | biome: ENVO:00009003; feature: ENVO:2100002; material: ENVO:00002003 | host: Homo sapiens | place: USA | collected 2012 ... | reverse complement strand
AGATACTGATCGGTCTCGTGGGCTCGGAGATGTGTATAAGAGACAGCCTTTACGCCGTGGGACGGCACAACTGCCGAAAGCATATCCATGGTTTCCGCATTTGTCTTTTCCCAAAGGTCCGTGCAAATATATTTTTCCGCACTCGGCAGACCCGCAAACGCAAGGTTGGATACGCCGCGCAAGGATGTGCCGATTTGCAGTTCCTTCGGTCCTTTGTTAAACAGGCATACCGCCGCTTCACCGCCCGCCAGCGGCTTTACAAGGATGTCATAAATGCCCGTGGTTTTGATGCGGCGGCAGGGCACACATTTCTCATCCTGGTCAACCGCAATCAAATCCGCATTCTTTAAAATTTGCAGTACGGGGTGTTCCGTATCTGCCGTGCCGTCCGCACGCATAAAGCTGCGCAAATCGTTCCCGAGAATCAAGGGCGCCGCCATCATGCACCACAAAGTAAAGTGCGCCTTATTTTCTTCCACGGTCATTTTGCCGTTACCGACCTCTAACATATCGGGGTCATTGTACCCGCCGACACACGCATGCTTATACAGCCGCACGTTCGTTTCATAAATCCCGACAACAGACGCCCAATTTGCCTGAATATCGGGCGTGGTGCGCCAAAGGTTGCCTGCCTCGCTGCCCCAGCGCCACGGCTTGTTCCAGCCCCATTCGCAAATGGAATACACAATCGGTTTTTCAGGCACGCCGTTTTTCTCTGCAAACAACTTAGTTGCACGCTTCAGCTCCTTGCCCATCGCAATATACTGTGCGGCGGCGCTGTCCATTTTAGAGGCAATCGGGTTGCGCAGTTCAATCGTATTGTCGCCTGCTTCCAAATGTATCATTGTCTGCGTTCTGCCGCCGCGCGGATTAAACGCCTTAGTCGGCGGGAATACAACGGGATATTCGTCCTTACCGTTCACTGTCGCCACCAAATATTTCTCGGCATTTCCCTCTTTATGCACCAAAAAGGTCAGTACATACTCCCCTGCCGACGGCACATTTACAAAGCTGAATTTGATGGAACCGAGATTGCTGTCCAAACGGGTAACATAGGTATCATCGTCCGCAGTTACAACTTTTGCCGCACCGTATAACTCTGCATTTTCCGCAGACAAAGCCAATTCTTCCGTTAAAGACCCGCCGCCGATTAAAATACCTTCAATCCAAGGGGCTTTGGTCGGGATATACTGATGGTGGCAGAAATCATATTTAAAGTATTCAATGCCCCACTCGGCAAAGGTTTCCGCGTCAATACGCTCATGCCCGAGAGATGCAGGCAAATCCTCGCAGGTCAGCGTACCGTTTGAAGAATAAATACCCGCTTTGAAGCCTTTTTCGTTTAAGTTACGGACAAGCGCGGGAATCCCCGACGGAAACGTCGTCAAATCGCCCTGCAATTTGCCGTTTTTGTCGCGCATAGAGCTTTGCCAGCAATCGTCCAAATTCACATACTTGTAGCCTGCTTCTAAAAGTCCCGTGGCTTTCATGGCGTCGGCAGTTTCCAAAATCAGCTTTTCGTCAATATGATTATGGAAAGTGTTCCAGCTTGACCAACCCATCGGGGGTGTGCGTGCCGCACCGTTGTTATAGGGGGCGCTTGCCTTGACATGCACGCCTGTACGCGCCGCCGCTTTTTTCAGCTCGCAAATCGGGCAGATATTTTTCTTTTTCAGCACGGCGACCCCTGCCGCCGCTACGCCTGCCGCCAAAGTAACTGCGGCGGGGATAATTTTTTCAAGCATTTCGGTAGCCTCTCTCTAAGTTATTGTAAAATGCAAAAAGAGGACAGGCTTCCCGCCCGTCCTCTCTTTTCTGTGCCTTATTCGGCGGAGTTTTGGATTTTAAAAATTATTCTTCGGTTTCTGCCGCAGCCGCCAAATCGTCAATCGATACAGGCTCGCTGTCTGCGGTGTCCGCAACAGGCGCATCCAAAAGCGCTTTCATAGAAAGGCTGACGCGCTTTTTGTCGAAGTCCACATCCAAAATCTTCACATCTACTTCATCGCCGACCTTCAGAACCTCAGCAGGGTTGCCGATGTGGCTGTGCGAAATTTCGGAAATGTGAATCAAACCGTCAATACCGGGGATAACCGATGCGAATGCACCGAAGGTGGTAAGCCCAACGATTTTCGCTTTTACCGCCGAGCCGATGGGATAATCTCTCTTCAGAATCTCCCACGGATTGTCCTCGATTTTCTTGTAGCCGAGCGAAATCTTCTTGTTTTCACGGTCAAGACCCTTTATGTAGACTTCAACCGTATCGCCGACCTTCACAACATCCGACGGATGCTTGATGCGGCTCCAGGAAAGCTCGGAGATGTGCACCATGCCGTCTACGCCGCCGATGTCCACGAATGCGCCGTAGCTGGTGAGCGAACGGACTGTACCTGTGTAGGTCTGCCCTTCCTCAGCCTGTGCCCAGAAAGCTTCTTCAGCGGCGGCACGTGCATCTTTGTAAGCGGCACGGATAGAACCGACAACTCTTTTTCTTCTTCTGTCCACTTCGATGATTTTGAAAGAAACCGTCTTGCCGACCATTTCCTCCAAAGAATCACTGCGGCTGATTTTGGAAAGCGATGCGGGCACGAACACACGGATGCCGTTGTACTGCACGAAAAGACCTTTGCCGTCGCCGACAACGCCTGTAACCTTGCCCTCGACTGCTTCCTCATTTTCGTCAGAAAGCTCGTCCCAAGCTTTGATTGCATCGTAGCGTCTCTTGGAAAGGGCAACCGTACCCTCCATGTCGTTAGTTTTCATGATGATAAGATTCAGCTCATCGCCGATTTTGACTTCCGCAGTCATATCCGCTGTGGGATCACTGCTGTATTCTGCGGCGGAAACATAACCTGTGTGCTTTCTGCCGGTGATTTCGACCTGAATTTCAGACGGTGTAACCGCGACTACGCGGCCGACAACCTTTTGGTCAGAGCTTGTGTCTATATATTCTTCAAGCATATCGGCAAAGCTGGTTGCTTCAGAAGACATCGCAGACTCCTCCTTTTCAACTAATTCTGCCTGTGTTTGCGTAAGATTCTCGGACATTGTTTTTAGTACCTCCTTAATAATACTGTCAGGTGTGGAAGCACCCGCAGTAACGCCGACTGATTCATAACGGGACAGGTCAATGCCATGTAACTCCTGTGCCGTTTCAATCAGAAAGGTCGGACAGTTTTCGGCACAGACCGCTTTGAGCTTTGCGGTATTGGAGCTTTGCCGCCCGCCGATGATGAGCATCGCATCGTTCTCGCGCGACAACTGCTGCGCTTCTGCCTGTCTTTCCTCAGTCGCACTACATATTGTATCAAAAATTACGGCGTTTGTATATACCATTTTTATTTTTTTTACACATTTTTTAAAGGAATTTGTGCTGAAAGTTGTCTGTGCAACCACAATCAAGCCGTTTTCGTCTAAATTCGGCTGAGATTCCAACAGAGAGAGCAGTTCTTCGTAAGTATTAAACACAAAAGACCGTCCGTTGCAGAAACTGCGAATCCCGACAACCTCGGGGTGTGTTTTATCGCCCGCTATCAGCGTGACGTTTTCCGCCGTGGAGTTTTCGCGGACAATTTTATGAATTTTCGTGACGAACGGACAGGTTGCGTTGCAGAACGGCGCGCCCGACTGTTCGACTGCCGCAAGCGTCTCTTTCGGCACACCGTGGGTGCGGATGACCAGTGTCTCGCCGTCCGCGCATTCCGACGGGGTTTCAATCACGCGGACGCCGTGACGCTCAAAATGCCCGATGACCTGCGGATTGTGAATAATCGGGCCCAAGGTACATGCACGCGTACCCGCTTCGACCATTGTTTCCAGCATTTGCACCGCACGGTTCACACCGAAGCAAAAGCCTGCGGTTTCGGCAAGTGTTATTTTTTGCAATGCCCTTCCTCCCAAAGCTTCGTGATGTCATCCATAATGCGGCGCGATGCCTCTTTCAGCTCGCGGGATTTGCCGTCCTCGGTAAAGCCGAATTCTTCATTTTTGATAAGCCGGCCGAACCGCACCGTCAGGCGCGTACCGCGCTTATATTCTTCATCGGTATAAATCGATACAGGCAGCACATCCGCGCCCGTCTGCTTCGCAATCAGCGCCACACCCGACTTTGCCCGCTTCGGCGCGTAATCCTCCGAGCGCGTACCCTCGGGGAATATGCCCAACACCCAACCGTTGCGCAGAATTTCTTCCGCATGAGTAATGGCAGTCATATCCCCTTTGCCGCGCACCACGGGAAAGGCATTCAGATGCGTAATAAAGGTGCCGAGCGCTTTGTTCTCAAACAATTCCTCTTTCGCCATAAAATGAATCACCCGTTTGCCCGCGCCGCCCAAAGCAATGGGGTCAAAGGTGCTCATATGATTGCACGCTAAAATAAAACCGCCCGTTTTCGGGATGTTTTCCGTGCCGATATAGGTGCATTTCTGCACGGTCTTACATACCGCCTTGGCAAGCGGCGTGAGCACCGTGTAAAGCTTATATTCTTTTACTTTTGAAAAATCGTAAAGTTCAGACATGTTCTTTGGGTCTCCTATGTAATCAGTCGGTGATTCTCTCTTGAATAACCGCAATCACCTTTTCAACGGATTCTTCGAGATTCAGCTCGGTGGTGTCCACCAAAATGCTGTCCTCGGCAGGCTTTAAGGGTGCTACGGCACGGTGGGAATCGTTGTAGTCGCGCTGTTTTAAATCGGCAAGCACTTCTTCGAAAGTATCTGCCGCACCTTTCGCCTGCAATTCCCGATACCGCCGCATGGCGCGTGCCTCGGGGGAGGCGGTTAAAAAGATTTTGACCTCTGCTTGCGGCAAAACAACCGTGCCGATATCGCGCCCATCCATAATACAGTCGTTTTGCTTCGCGATATTGCGCTGTAAATCGAACAAAAACTGCCGTACGGCAGGGACGGCGGAAACATCGGACGCCGCCATGCTCGCTTCGGGTGTGCGGATTTCCTCGGATACATCCTCGCCGTTTAAAAAGACGTGCTGTACACCGCCGATAAATTTCAGTTCCACACAAATATCCGAAAGCGTGCCTGCCACTGTGTCCGCGTTTTTGGTATCGAATCCGCGGCGAAGCGAATACACGCCAACCGCGCGGTACAGCGCACCCGTGTCCACATAAATATATCCTAATGCCTGTGCCGCTGTGCGGGCGATGGTGCTTTTCCCCGCCCCCGCAGGACCGTCTATGGCTACGTTTATCATACTATTCCGATTCCTTTCCCTTTATTCGCCCGCGGAAACACCCGCAAGCCGTCCCGTAGAAAATGCAATCTGCAAATTAAAACCGCCTGTATACCCGTCGCAGTCCAACAATTCCCCTGCGAAATACAGCCCGCGGCACAGCTTGCTTTCCATCGTTTTCGGATTTACCTCGCCCGTCTTTACGCCGCCTGCAGTTACAATCGCCTCTTTGATATCGTGAAAATCCATAACCGTCAAGCGAAGCGCCTTGACGGTTTCCACCAACCGCCCGCGCTGTTCCTTGGTGATTTGATTGACCTTTTCGGACGGGCGCAGTCCCGATAGGCGCAACACGGCGGGAATGATTGCACGCGGCAGCAAAAGCCCCAGCGTATTGGCAATGGATTTGTTCAGGTTTTCCGAAAAATCGCGCAAAACGCGTGCGTCCAACTTTTCGTGCGACAGTGCAGGCTTTAAATCCACATCTATGGTATACCGTTCCGCCTGCATTTCACGCATATGTGCGCTTGCCGACAAAATCATCGGCCCCGAAACGCCGAAATGCGTAAACAGCATTTCCCCAAAATCCTCGTAAATTGTCTTTTTGGTTTTTGTGTCGCGCACGGTAATCGCCGTATTGCGAAGCGAAAGCCCCATGCAGTCACTGCAAAAACCCTCGCGGCAGCGAAGCGCCGACAAAGAGGGAAGCAGGGGTGTTACCGTGTGTCCGACGCTTTGCGCCAAAGCATATCCGTCCCCTGTCGAACCCGTTTTCGGGTAGGATTTGCCGCCTGTCGCCAAAATGACGCTGTCGGCAAAAATACATTCGCCGTTTTCGGTTTTTATCCCTTTCACCGCGCCGTTTTCCGTCAGCAATTCGGTTACGCGCGCCTGTTGCACGGTTACGCCGACATCCGCCAGATAGCGCGATAGGGCGTCTACAATATCCGCCGCCCTGTCTGACTGCGGAAACACGCGATTTCCGCGCTCCACTTTTAGCGGCACGCCGTAATCCTCAAAAAAATCCACCGTGTCCTGCGGCATAAACTGTGAAAATGCGCTATATAAGAACCGTCCGTTCCCGGGGATATTCTGAATCAAGGTATCAATCTCGTCGGTATGATGCGTAACATTGCACCGTCCCTTTCCCGTAAGCAGCACTTTTCTGCCGATTTTCGGATTGCGCTCCAACAGCAGTACATCGGCGCAGTTTTCCGCCGCCGCGCCTGCCGCCATAACGCCCGCCGCGCCTGCGCCGACGACGATTACTTTTTTATTCTGCATTTTCGGGAATGTCCTCCGTTTTCTCATAGACCTGGTATTCGTCCCAAATGCCTTCGAGTTTATTAAAGTTGTTGTACACTTCTTCGCGGCGGGAAAGCGTTACCCCGACAATCAAGGCGTTAATCAGGCTTAAAGGCGCTGTAAGGGAATCGACCACAGACGCCATATCGCTTCGTGCGACCAAAAGATGATTGGCATACAGCGCAATCGGGGATTTTTCCGTATCGGTGACGGCGATGATTTTTGCCCCGCGGTCCGCAATAAAGCGCAGTGCGCTGACCGTCTGCTTGGAATAGCGCGGGAAGCTGATGGCGATGCACACATCCTCTTCGCCGATGCGAAACATCTGCTCGAACATTTCCGACGCACTGGATGTGTCTACCAGCACCACCGAATCGAATACCAAATTGAAATAGAATGCCAAAAAAGACGCCAGTGCCGCCGAGGAACGCACGCCGAGAATGTAGATACGGCGCGCACGGTTAATTTCCTGCACGGCATTTTGGAAATCGGTGCGGGAAGTCCGTTCTGCGGTTTCGCGAATCAGCTCAATATCCCCGCTTAAAACCGAACTGATAATATCACCGTCGCCGATTAAAGATTCGGAAACCTCCATACGCTGAACGGCGGTCAGCTTGGATTTAATCATCTGCTGTAATTCGCGCTGTAATTCGGGGTAGCCTTTAAAGCCCATTTCCGTGGCAAAACGCACCACGGTGGATTCGCTTACACCGACTTTATTTCCCAACGCGGCGGCAGTCATAAATGCCGCCTTATCATAATTTTCCGTAATATATGCCGCAATTTTTTTATGCCCTTTCGACAGACGGCGTAAATTCGCTTCCATAGAAGCCAATAAAGAACTGTTCATAACATCCTGCCCTTTTCTCTTCATAATCTCTTTCATTATAATATTTTTTTTTAGGAAATCAAGAAAAATGCAGGATTTCTTTCAAAGAATTTCAGATTCGCACCACATTTCCCGTCATTTCCGTACCGCTCGGACGAATTTCGGGCAAAGTAAGATTGTAAATGTCAGTAGCACGGCATTCGAGCGCGAAGCTGTACCACGCAGATGCGGACAGATATTCCGCGTCGGACGCGCGCATCACAATCGGCAGTTTTGCAGTTTCCCGCGCTCGGCGCAGCAGGGCTTTACCGCACTCGGAGAAGCCCAAAACGCGCAGATACGGAAGTTTTTCCGTATCCGACCGCCGTACACCGAGAAAAGCGCAAAGCACAATGCGGCGAATCCGCGCGTGGCTGTAACGCTTGGTTTTGGCGTTGTCGAACACTTCGGAAAGTGTACGTGCCGTGCGTGCGGCATTTAAAATTCGGTTTTCAATTCCCTCTGTGACATCGGGTACTTCCGAAAAATCTTCCGCCGTTGCCTTTCTTAAAAACGCGAGGACGGCAATATCCAATTTGGCATATTGCGCGGGCGCAAAGCCCTTTCGGATTTCCACTTGTAAAATCTCCGCAGACGGCGGCGGTAAAAATGCCGTGACAGCTTCTTCTGCGTCTATCCTTTTCCGCAAGGCAGAACCGCTCGCAAATCCGCCTGCCGTTTCGTCGGAATCGTGCAAAGCACCGACGCGCAAAACAGTCTGCGGTACAATGGTTGTATGCACATCCCGCAACGCGCGGAGATATTCTATGCCCAGCACATTGTTCGGCAGCTGTAACAGGGACGCGGTTTCTTCGCCGTACACCGTGCGCACCGCCTGTTCCCGCGCAGAGGCGAAGGGCGCGCCCGTCTGCATTTGTACGCGAATTTCCGATTCCACGGCAGAATCGAAAAGTGCATCCGCCGCCGTTTGCAGTTTTCGAATATCGCCGCACTCACTGCCGAATAAAAGTATGTCCGTAAGACCCAAAGCGTGCAGTGTCCCCACGCCGCCGCGTGCAAAGGTCTGCGCGCCCGCAACCGAAAATGCCAGAGGCAGTTCCAAAACCAAATCCGCACCGCACCGAAGCGCGGCTTCGGCGCGTCTGTGTTTTTCTAAAATTGCAGGCTCCCCGCGCTGTGTAAAATTGCCGCTTATCACCGCGACAACACCGTCTGCGGCAATTTTTTTCGCCGCAGACAGCAGATACGCGTGTCCGTTATGCAGCGGATTAAACTCCGCAATGATTCCCGCAACCGCCATAGCTGTTTCTTCCTTTTTCTACTTGAAATTCCAAAAGACACAGTATATAATAATATAGTTTAGAAAAACTTGCAAGTCTCTAAGCTGAGGAGTAGCTTAAGACGGACGAGCATACAAAAAGCAATTTGGAGGAATTTTTGTGAAAATTCTGGTTATCAATGCAGGCAGTTCTTCCCTCAAATATCAGCTGATTGATATGGACGGCGAAAAACTGATTGCAAAAGGCATTTGCGAACGCGTCAAGGATGCAGAAAACAGCTGTGTTTCTTACACGCATTACGTGAACGGGCAGGAAGTCAAAGGTAAAGATGTTGCCGCGCCGATGGCGAATCACACCGAAGCTTTCCATGTCGTGAAAAAGCTGTTGACCGAGGGTGACAGCAAAGTCATTGACGATTTGTCCGAAGTGACGGCAGTCGGCCACCGCGTGGTGCAGGGCGGCTCTCTGTTTAACAAGAGCGTTCTGATTGACCAAAGCGTGATTGACGGTATTGAAAGTCTCTGTGACCTCGCGCCTTTGCACAATCCCGCGCACATTCAGGGTATGGAAGCGAGCATTGCGCTGTTCGGCGACAAAGTTCCGCAGGTGGCTGTGTTCGATAACGCATTCCATTCGACTATGCCCGCAGAAGCATATATGTTCGGTCTGCCGTACGAATACTACGAAAAATACAAAATCCGCAAATACGGCTTCCACGGCACTTCGCACCGTTTCGTCAGCGCACGCTGTGCGGAAGTGATGGACAAGCCGATTGAAGACCTCAAAATCATCACCTGCCACCTGGGCAACGGTTCTTCGATTACCGCTGTAAAGAACGGCAAGGTCATTGACACCTCTATGGGTCTTACCCCCTTGGACGGCGAAATTATGGGTACGCGCACAGGCTCTATCGACCCCTCCGCCGTTTTGTATGTGATGAAAAAAGAGAACAAAACGCCCGACGAAATGGATACCCTGCTCAACAAACAATCGGGTATTCTCGGTGTTTCGGGGCTTTCCTCCGATGACCGCGACATCAAAAAAGCCGCGGCAGAGGGCAATGAAAGAGCCGCGCTTGCACGCAGTATGCAGATTTACGAAATCGTGAAATACATCGGCTCCTACACCGCCGCTATGGACGGCGTTGACGCAATCGTGTTCACGGGCGGTATCGGTGAAAATGCAGAGGATATGCGCGCGACCGTGTGCGACAGACTTTCTTTCCTCGGCATTGACATTGACAAACCGTTTAATTCCACGCTTGTGAAAGGCGCAGAGGGCGAAATCTCCACCGACAAATCCAAGGTTCGCGTATTTGTACTGCCGACCAACGAGGAATTGCTCATTGCGAGAGATACAAGAGACATTGTAAACAGCCTGTAAAACAAAATACTATGCACATAACAGCGGCAGAGCCATTTTTGCTCTGCCGCTGTTTCTACATTTGAAAACTTGCGATTCCGAAAGAAAATCTGTATAATAGACGCAGAGATACCGAAAGAGAATGCATAAAGGCGGAACTATTTATGAAATTAAATTTGTTGCATCAGACAAAAGAAAATTCTATACCCGCACCGTTTCCCCACATGTACAATTTTGAAGATTTTGACGCCGTATACGTGAACAGTGCGGATCAATATCCGCAAAAAGATTATCTTCGGATTCTAAAAACGGAAAAAGAAAAAAGCATAAATCTTTGGGCTTGGAAAAACGATAAAGCGACAGCAGAGTTTTCCGTTCTCTGTGCCGACAGGGAGCTTCGCCGTGTTTCTCTTACCGCTTCTGATTTAACAGGTGAAGCAGGCGTCATTTCCGCTTCGCAGGTGAAGCTATCCTTTATAAAGGACGTGAAAGCCTACATAGGGCACGCAGGATGGTACGCCAATAATCCCGGCAACCGAATGCCCCGCGGAAAACGGGAATACTATCCGGAAGTGATTTACTCCGACGCACCTGTTTGTGTCTGCGAAAACTGTTTTCAGTTGGTATGGATAGAAATTCAAACGCCGAAAGACGCGGTATCGGGCATCTATCACGGAACCGTGACCGTTTCAGCCGAAAATACAGATAAAACCGTCACACTGGAATATACTCTGGAAGTGCTGAATATTACCCTGCCCGATACGGAACATTATTTGTTCGACGTAGAATATTGGAGCCATCCGTACAACGTTGCTTATTATTACGGCACAGAGCCATTTTCCGAGGCGCATTTAAAGATTTTGAAACAGCATATGACCCTATACAAAAACCTCGGCGGACATGCAGTTACCGCGAGCATTGCAGAAGAAGCGTGGGGCGGGCAAACCTACGGCGGCGGCAGAAGCGTGCATTATCCCTCTATGATAAAATGGATAAAAACGACCTCGGGCGCATGGCGGTTCGACTACACAGATTTTGACAAATGGGTGCGGCTGAATAAGCAAATCGGTATTGCAGATAAAATCATCTGTTACAGTATGATGCCTTGGAAAAATGTCATCCGATATTATGACGAAGCCAAGAAAAAGGAACGTAAAATCACCGTCCGCCCCGACAGTAAAGAAAAATACAATCAAATTTGGCTGCCGTTTTTACAGGCGTTTATTGTGCACTTGGACGAGATGGATTGGTTTGACTGCACATACATCGGGTTCGATGAACGCCGCAACATGGAAACCGCACTGGATTTAATCGCATCGGTTCAAAATAAAGACGGAAAGATGTTAAAAACCTCTGCGGCATTTAATGATTTTCGGCATAACGCCCCTGTGTTTAACCGATTAAATTATGCATCGGTAGGCTTACAGCAAATTCGGGAACATTTACAGGACTTTAAAAATCAAGTTCGGTTAAGACGGGAGAACGGACAGGAAATCACGATGTATACCGCCACCGAGCATGTGCCGAACAGTTTCACAAAATCCGTTCCCGCAGAAAGCTACTGGACAATTCTGTTTGCAGGCGCGTTAAATACAACAGGATTTTTGCGTTGGGCGTATGATGCTTGGGTCGAAAACCCCTTAGAAGATTCCACACATTGGTCTTTCCCTGCGGGCGACTGTTTCTTGGTGTATCCGTCGCTGAAAAACGAAAAGAACCCCGAGAGTAAATTTTCTTTGCGTTTGGCAAAATTAGACGAGGGTGTACGGGACGTCAATAAGCTGTATATGATGCGCGAAAATGCACCTGCCGTTTCACCCGAAATCGAAAAGCTGTTTTCCGCCGTAAAGGGCGAAACAGAAAACAGCTATGAATTTTACACAATGGCTAAAACCAATCTTTGGGGGCGCAAAGCCAAATGGCTGACTGAACACGGAAAGCAAGAAATGCTTGCGGATACGGCGGAAGCCAAACAAAAAATTTACGAGATTTCAAAACTGTACTGCGCGGCACAGGAGCGTGCATCCGAAGCATAATCAGGCGCACGGTTGCGGTTACAAAAGAAAAGGTATATAATAAACCCTGACATAATGTGTCAGGGTTTATATGTTATTCTTTTCACCGTAGGAGATGGTTCCCGATGCGGGAAAGCAGGTTATTTAAAATTCTATATTACTTACTGGATAAAGGGCAGACTACCGCTTCGGAATTGGCGGAAATGCTCGAAGTATCGGTCCGAACAATATACAGAGATATAGACGCTTTGAGCGGGGCGGGCATCCCCGTTTACGCAGAAACAGGCAGAAACGGCGGCGTCCGTTTAATGCAGGACTTTGTTTTAAATAAAGCCGTACTTTCCGAAAATGAAAAGCAGGAAATTTTAACCGCCTTACAAAGCATAAATTCCGTGAAAAATATCGGGAACAGTCAAACCCTGCAAAAGCTTTCCGCCATATTTCATCTACGTTCGGAGAATTGGCTCGAGGTGGATTTTTCCAGATGGGGAAACGAGGGCACAGACAACGAGAATTTTGACTTGCTGAAAGCGGCGGTTATACATCAAAAATGTGTCAAAATCACCTATGCAAATTCCTGCGGAACGATTTGCGAAAGAATTGTACAGCCGTTAAAGCTGTCCTATAAATCTATGTCTTGGTATTTAAAAGCGTATTGCACGGAAAAACAGGACTACCGCATTTTTAAGCTGACCCGTATTCTCGATTTGGAAGTCCTCACAGACAGTTTTCAAAAAAGCGAATTTCCGAAATCGGCGGAAGTTTCGGAGCAATCCTGCAATACAATCATACTTCGTTTTCCGCAAAATATGGCATATCGCGTCTTTGATGAATTTGATAAAACGCATGTCAGCAAAACAGAAAACGGTGATTTCATTGTATCCGCTGAAATGCCGCAAGACGAATGGCTCATTGGGTATTTGCTGTCCTTCGGCACACAGGCAGATATTATAGAGCCTGCATATCTCAAAGCGATTGTGGCAGAACGGGCGAAAAAAATTTATGAGAAATACAAATCCTGACAACGAAAAAACAAGAGAAAGGAAAATAATATGGGCAGACCGACAACCAAAACAGATTTATTCACCGCGGCAAACACAAATTATGAAAAATTAAATACCCTGATTTCCGAATTGACAAAACAGGAATTGGAAACACCTTTTGATTTTTCACAGGATGCAAAAAAGAAAGAGGCACATTGGAAAAGGGATAAAAATCTGCGGGATATTCTCATCCACCTTTATGAATGGCATCAGCTTTTGCTGAATTGGGTACACTCCAATCAAAACGGCGAGGATAAGCTGTTTCTGCCGAAGCCGTATAACTGGAAAACCTATGGGGATATGAATATGGAATTTTTCAGAAAGCATCAATCCACACCGTTAGACGATGCCAAGCATATGCTTCAAGAATCGCACAGCGAAGTTCTGAAATTGGCAGAGACCTTTTCAGATGCAGAATTATTTACAAAAGGCGTTTTTAAATGGGTCGGCGGGAGTACCTTAGGCTCGTATTT
>ERZ1027171.655-NODE-655-length-14252-cov-6.841868_pt1 | contig 14252 bp, 10 predicted proteins | sample MGYA00519274_ERZ1027171 | MGnify/ENA primary metagenome ERZ1027171 (study PRJEB26926, sample SAMN06164681) | human gut metagenome | biome: ENVO:00009003; feature: ENVO:2100002; material: ENVO:00002003 | host: Homo sapiens | place: USA | collected 2012 ... | reverse complement strand
TCCAGTTCCTTCGACTTTCCAGCGGTAGCGATAATGAATGCACCTCCAAACAATAGTCCATAGTGTTGCGTTTTTTGGCATAGAAAACGCGGCCGCCCCAGTTTCGGGACAGCCGCGCGAAATTCACTCAAAAGCGCGATTCGGTCTTCAAGACGAATCGGTTCAGGGTATAGCCCGGGGATCCTTACCCCTCAAGGCGAGCGCGGCACAGGCCGTAGCTGCTTTCTTTACTCGAGTATTCTACCACACCCCGGGGAGGCTGTCAAGCATTTTTATGCGGGAATTTGAAATTTTATGTTTAGGGGCGGCTTCAAGGCTCTCCCTCTGGGAGAGCTGGCGCGAAGCGCCTGAGAGGGCAAGCCCGGCGCGACAGGGCCGCTTTACAGCGATAGGCAGGCTCTTTGTCAGAGCGATCCTATCGCTGTGCCTGTGCTTCTCTGTCAGCATCCTTGCCCTCTCCGTCACCTTCGGTGACACCTCTCCCAAAGGGAGAGGCTTTGCGCCCTGCTTTCTTATTTATACCTCTATCAGCTCCCCCAGCTCCAGCGCGTATATCCCTTTATAAGTCACCCGCCGGGGGGCGAAGCGCTTCTCAATGGCCTTTGCGTAGAGTTCCAGCTGAGCGCGGTAGGCGCGGACGAAGTCGGCGGGAGTCTTGCGGCGGTCCGTCTTGTAGTCCAGAAGCTCGAGGTGGTCGGGGTAGATGAGGACGATGTCCGCGATGCCCTGCACCAGTACCCCGGCGTCGGCGGCAGGGCCGTCGGGCAGGGCGCGGCCTTGGGCAGCCATGACCTCGGCGGCGGGCAGCGACGTGATAAAAGCCAGCTCCCGCAGCACATCCTCTGCCCCGCAGATGCGGCGGAACGCCTCGCTGCGCACAAAGCGGAGTATCTTATAGACATCCAGCTTCCCGGCAATGGCGGGGGGCGTGAGCTGCGCCGCCGCCTGACGCTCCCGCTCGGTGCGGACGGCATCCAGAACGGCGTCGTCCTCTGCGTCCCGCACAGCGGCCAGCGCCCCGAAGTCTGCGTGCTCGAGGAAGGCATGGAGAGCCGTACCCATCTCGGCGGCGGTGAGGCCGTCCTTCGAGAGGAAGCCCGGGCGCTCGAGGGTGGTCTGCTCAGCGGCGTGGACGAGGCTGGTCACGCTGACCTTGGCCGGGATGTCCGCCAGCGCTGCCGCCGGATACCGCCAGCCGAAGCCCTGCCGCAGCGTCTCCACAAGGGCCGGGTCGGCCTCGGGCCGGGGAGGCTCTTCCGCCTCGGCGGGAGCCTCTTCGGGCGGGAGGACATCGGCCTGCACTGTGAGGGCGATGGTGCTTCTGGTGTCCGCAAAGGGCAGCTCGAGGTTCCCGGCCAGACGGCGGAGAGGCCCGCCGTTGGGGTGGACGAGGAGCGCCGCCCGCAGCCAGTCGGCGAAGCTGCCCGCCTGAGCGTTCAGGGTCTCCCCCGCCCCGGCGGCGAGGAAGGCGGCGGCTTTTGCAAAGGGGTTGGACGTCCGGCCGATGCCCAGCGGCACCGTCAAGATCAGCTTATCCTGCGCCCGGGTGAGGGCCACATACAAAAGCCGCATCTGCTCGCTCCGCATCTCGGCGGCATGGACCGTGGAGAGGGCGGTGTAGGCCGCCGTCTTATAGGCCCCCTCGCCGCCCTCGGGACGGAGACGGAGGCCCGCGCCCCAGACGCGGTGGAGCAGGACAGGCTGGCGGGTGTCGGCAGCGTTGAACTGCCGGGCCGTGTCGGCCACGAACACCACCGGGAACTGCAAGCCCTTGGAGCGGTGGATGGTCATGATGGTGACGCAGCCGGGCCGCGCCCCGCCGGGGGCAGTCTCCTGCCCGGTGGAGCCCGCCAGCGTGGCCGCGTCGATGGCACGGACGAGGGCCGAGATGCCGCCCGCGCCCGCCCCGGCGCAGAAGGAGGCGAAGCGCCGCGCGTCCTCCCGGCGGCGCTGGCCGTTCTCCATGGCACCGAGGGCGGCGAGGTAGCCGGTGGAAACAAAAATTTCTTCCAGCAGTTCCTCCACCGGCACGCTCCGGGCCATCCGGCGCAGGGCCGTCAGACGCCGGTAGAACGCCTGCACCCGTCGGGTGAAATCATCCTCCGCCCCGCTCTGGACGGCCTGTAAAACTGCGCCGTAGAGGCTGATGCGGGTGTGCTGATCGGGTGTCTGCGCCCCGGCCCGGAGGCGGACGAGGTCGTCGTCCGTAAAGCCGAACATCGGCCCCAGCATGGCGGCAGCGAGATAGATGTCCTGCGCGGGGTTGTCGATGACCCGCAGCAGGGCGATGAGGGGGCGGATGTGGGGCGCGTCCAGCAGGTTCTCCCGGGCGTCGGCGTAGACCGGGATGCCCCGGGCCGTCAGGGCCTCGGCGTAGGCCGGGAAGTCGCCTCTCGCCGCCAGCAGGACACAGCAGTCCTCGTACTGCACCGGGCGGGTGGTGCCGCCGTCCCGCACCGGCTCACCGGAGGCCACCATCGCCTCGATGCGGTCGGCGATATATTTTGCGTCCGTCTCGGCGGCATCGTCGGGCAGGAAGTGGGCCTCCACACTGCCCTCGTACCCGCCGGGTGCGCCGCAGACCAGGCGCTGTCCGTCGCCGTAGGCCGTGTCGCCCAGAGCGGGCGTCATGAGCTGTTCGAAGATAAAGTTGATGCCCGCCACCACCTGCGGGGCAGAGCGGAAGTTGGCATCCAGTGCCAGCATGGCGTTCTCGCCGGGCCTGCCGTCTTCGGGACGGGGGCGGGCTTCGCCGCCGGGCAGGAGGGGCCAGCTCTCCAGCTTTTCCCGGAAGATGCTGGGGTCCGCCTGACGGAAGCGGTAGATGCTCTGCTTTAAGTCGCCCACGAGGAAGAGGTCATCCCCTGCCGGGCTGGCCAGACAGCGGTAAAGGGCGTCCTGCAGGGCGTTCGTGTCCTGATACTCATCCACCATGACGGCGGCGTAGCCCTGCCGGATGCCCTGACACAGCTCGGTGGGCTGGCCGTCGGCGTCCCGCAGGAGCCGCAGGGCCAGATGCTCGAAGTCGCTGAATTCCAGCAGCCGCCGCTCCCGCTTCCGGGCCGCAAAGCGGGCGTCAAAGTCCCGCACGGCGGCAAAGAGGGCGCGGAGGCAGGGTTCGGCGGCTTTCCGGTCAAGCTCGGCTTCGTCGAGGCTGCAACTGATGAGGTCTTCGATTTTCTCAAAGAGCTTTGCGGCCTCGTCGGCCCGGGTCTTGACGGCGTCCTTGTGCTCACCGGTGAGCCGCTTTTTCATATTTTTGAGGCCGGGGGCCTGTTCCATGCCGAGGACGTAGGGCGTCAGCCTGTCGTAGAGGGGCGTCCATTCCCCCGCCCCGGCCAGACGCTCCACCTCGCCCAGCAGGGCGGCGGAGTTTTCCAGCCTCTCGAGGGGTTCGGCGAACTTCTCGTTCACTGCCGCCACGGCCTTTTCCTTGGCGGCAGGGGTCTTTTTGCTGGCCTCGGCGTCGGCCTGAGCGGTCACGAAGTCCTCCCTGCAGTCGTTCCGCGCGGCGCAGAGCAGTTCCTTCGCGGCCCGGGCAGAGCGGGCGGCCTCCTGCATCAGAATATCATGCCAGCAGGTGCGGGCAAAGCCGTTCTCGTTCTGCCACGGGGCCAGCATCTCGTCCAGCTTTTTATCGTAGTCCGGCAGGGCGCGGAGGAAGTCATAGACCTGCAGGACGGCCTCCCCCGCCGCCTTGTCGGTGCGGCCCTTGCCGTAGAGGTCGGCAAAGGCGCAGAAGTCCGCGTCCTGATAGGCCGCTTCCAGCGTCTCGGAGAGGGCCGCGTTCCGCAGCATCTCCACGCTGCCGGGGTCGGCAGGGGTGAAGTCCGGCGGGATGTCCAGCGCCTGAAAGTGCTTGTGGAGCAGGTCGAGGCAGAAGGCATCGATGGTGCAGATGGGGGCTCTCTGCAGCAGCATCCGCTGGCGGCGGAGGGCCGTGTTGCCCGGCTCTGCCTGACTGCGGCGGAGCAGCGCCTGCCCGATGCGGGCGCGGAGCTCTGCGGCGGCGGCGTTGGTGAAGGTGACGATGAGGAGCCGGTCGGCGTCCACGGGATGTTCCGGGTCGGTGATGAGCCGGACAGCCCGCTCCGTCAGGACGGCGGTCTTGCCGCTGCCGGCGGCGGCGCTCACCAGCAGCGCACCGCCCCGGTCGTCGATGGCGGCACGCTGGGCCGGGGTCCATTTTGTCTCGCTCACTGGTCTTCCTCCTTTTTCTCTTCCGGTTCAAAAGGCTTTGCAGGGGCGTCCAGCGCCCGCTCTCCGATGCCCTCCTCATGGCAGCAGATGAAGCCGTAGTCGCACCACCGGCAAGGGCTGCGGCCCGTGACCAGCGGCTCGGCGGCGATGCAGCCGCTGTAGAGCTGTTCGCCCATCCGGGTCACAAGGTCGTCCAGATGGAGCTGGATGCGGGAGAGCTTGGCCTTGTCGGCGCGTTTCTCTTTCTGGTAGGGGCTGGGTACACCGCCCCGGAAGCTGAAGGGCAGATACCGCCCCGTCTCCTCGGCGTCCATGGCGTCGAAGACCTTCTGCTCGTCCCGGACGAGGCCGTCCAGCTTGTATTCCATGCTCCGGGCGGCCTTGCTCCGGGTGGTCGTCTCGGGGGCCGGGTCGGCCAGCAGGTACAGCACACCCGCAGGCTCTGCCCCGGTAAAGCGTCCGTCGGCGTCCCGGGTCAGGCTGAACAGGTAGAGCAGCATCTGACAGTCGAGGCCGCAGTAGACTTCCCGCAGGTCGAGCTTTTTCGTGCCGGTCTTATAGTCCACCACCCGCACCCAGCGGGTGCCGTTGTCCTCGATCCACTCGTCGGCGCGGTCCACGGTGCCGATGAGCTGCACCGTCCGGCCATCGGAGAGGCGGTAGGTCTGGCCCCGCACGGCGTCCTCGCCGGGGCCGATCTTCAGCTCACAGGCCACCGGTTTGAAGCTGGACTGGCGCTGCTCGTCCCTCAGGTAGCAAAGCAGGCCCGTCATGCTCTTTTTGAGGCGGGAGAGCAGATAGGCGAAGCGGGCCGTGTCCTCGGGGAGGTAGCGCTTTGCATACTCCTCTACGAGAAGCCCGGCCAGCGCCGCCATGGCCTCGTCGTCGAGGTCGAGGAAGGGCTGTAAGCCAGCGCAGGGGTTGTCAGGGCCGGGGTGGGGGTCGAGGGCCATCTGGAGCACCCAGTGCATGAGGGTGCCGCTCTGGTCGGCGGAAAGCTCCGCCCGCTTCCGGGGTCGCAGACCCAGCACGTACTGCAGGAAATAGCCGTAGCGGCAGGTGTAGTATTTTTCGAGCTGACTGGGCGAGATGCGGAGCCGCCGACCCAGCAGCGTTTCCAGCGCTTCGAGGTCACTGACCTGACGGGGGCTGCGGCCCGCCATCCGGCGCAGGAGGGCGAGGCCCTCGGGTTCTGCCCCGCCGGGGGCATGAAGGGCCTCGGTGAGGCTGGCGCGTTCGGTCTCCGTCAGGGGCCAGCCGCCGCCCAGCACGTCGAGGCCGTCGGCGGCAGTGGCGGCAAGGTCGGTCAGGTCCAGCTCCGGCGCACCCGGTCTCAGCACGTCCACGATGGGCTCGAGGGCGGCACAGAGGGTCTGGCCCTGCCCCTTCGGCCAGCTGAGCCAGAGGCCCCTGGCCGGGGCGGTGAGGGCCTTATAAAAGCAGACCTGTTCCCGCACCACCCGGTTCTCGAAGCAGTCCGGAAGCTCGATCTCCTGCGCCATCAGGGCGTCGCGGTCGGCGTGGGTCAGCAGGCCCGTCTCGCCGGGCGCGGCGGGGAATTCGCCCTCGGAGAGGCCCAACACAAAGACATAGTCCGGTGCGTCAAGGCGCATCTTGCCTGCGCTGGCCAGCACCACGGCGTCCAGCGTCTGGGGGATGTGGCCGAGGTCGGACGAGCGCAGCAGCAGGCCGAACAGCTCTTCGTACTCGGGGATGGTGACGCTCTGGCCGCCCAGCAGGCTCGCCATCTCGTCCAGCAGTCCCATGACCACGTTCCACTCCCGGGCGGCTTCCTCGGCGGCGGGGATGCCCCGCTCGGCCCGGATGGCCTCCACCTGCGCGGCCTGAGCGTCCTCCGCGCCCAGCTCCTTCAGGCAGAAGTAGAGGGCGCGGCTCATCTGCTCGGCGTTGGCAGAGCGGAGCTTCGCGCGCAGGCCGTCGGCGGCGGTGATGAGAAGGGCGCGGGCCTTTTCGGCCCGGGCGAGGTTTTCTCTGTCCTCGTCGGTGGGCTCCACATCGCCGAAGCCCCGGGGGTTCTTCTCGAAGGGCGCGCGCCACGCCGCCGCATTCGGCGACCAGGTGTAGGCGTAGTTCTCAAGGGCGCAGACCTCTTCCTCGGTGAGGGCGCAAAGGCCGGTCTTGGCCAGGGTGGTGAGCTGTTCCGTCAGCTCCGCACCCCGGGCAATGGCCAGCAGACACCGCACCGCCGTGGCCGGGGCGCTGAACTCGGGCGTCGTCGGCTCGTCGCAGTAGAGGGGGATGTCCGCCATCCGGAACTCGTACTTCACGGCGGCGCGGTATTTCGAGATGTCGCGGCAGACCACCGCCACCCTCCCGCAGCGGACGCCCTGCCGCATGAGGCGGCGGATGGCGGCAGCGGCGGCGCGGGCTTCTTCCTCCCGGCTGGGGGCGGCGAAAAGCTTTATCTCCGGGCAGGCCGGAGGCGGGTCACACCGGCCCGCGGCCAGCAGCTGGGCCGCAGCGGCAAGGCCGGGGGCGTCGGCGTGGCGCACGTCCCGGCGCAGCAGTTCCGGCACGGCCACCGCAGTGCCGTTCCGGCGGGCCAGCTGGCGCAGCTGCGCCGCCACCTGCTTCGCGCCGGAGAAAAGGCTCATGTCCCCTGGCACGAGCGGGGTGCCGTCGTCGCAGAGGGCCACCGTCACGGTGGGCAGCGAGGCCAGCAGAGCGCCCATCAGCCGCTTTTTCGGGGCGTTGAAGGTGTCGAACTCGTCGATGAAGACGGCCCTGTCCCGCAGGAACTCCGGCAGTTCGCCCCGGGCCAGCGCGGCCTCGAGACGGGATGCGGCCAGCTCCAGCCGGTCGGAGGGGTCCATGCCTGTCCCGGCCAGCAGGGTCTCGTAGCCCTGAAAGATGAGGGCCAGTTCGCTGAGTTTGGCGCTGTCGGTGCCGCAGTCCTGCGCCAGCTCATAGAGCTGCCGGCCCGAGAGACCCGCGCTCTTGAGCTCGTCGATGGTCTCGGCGGCCATCTGGCAGAAGGCGGCCGAGCGGCGGTGGCGGTAATAGTAATGGACGTTGTCCTGCAGTTCCTCGAGGGCACGGCGCACCAGCACGGCCCGGCCCGCGTCGCTGAGGGTCTGGACGGCAGAGCCGCCCTCCGCCGACAGGATATGCTCGGCGAGGCTGGTGAAGGAAAAGCTCTCCACCAGTCCGCTCAGCGCGTCGCCCAGCTCCCGGTGGATGCGGCCCTCGGTGGACGAGGTGAACTGCTCCGGCACCAGCAGGATGCTCTTCTCCCCCGCCTCGGCCCGCGCCCGGATGCGCTGGTACAGCAGGGTGGTCTTTCCGCTGCCGGAGCCGCCTAAAAGTAGTTTTAACATGGTGAATCTCTCCGTTGGGTCAGTTTTTTATCGTGGGAGCCAAAAGCCTCTCCCTTTGGGAGAGGTGTCACCGAAGGTGACGGAGAGGGCTAGCCCGGCATGACAGAACCACCGCACAGCGATAAGCAGAAGCCTTTGTCAGGGCGATACCATCGCTGCGCCTGAGTCTCGCTGTCCGCGTCCTTGCCCTCTCAGTCACGCCGCGGCGTGACAGCTCCCCCAAAGGGGGAGCCATTGGCAAGCCGGTTTTGGTCGTGCTGGACGCCTGAGGCCCACTGTGGCGCAAAAGACCGGGCCTCGCGCTCAGACTTAATATCAGCTATCATTGTACCACAAAATTGCAGCGACATCTATTCTGTGGTACAATGAAGAAAAAATCATCTCAGAAAGAGGACACCTGCATGAAAATTTTAGCAGTAGATTACGGCGACAGCCGCACCGGCCTCGCCACCTGCGACCGCACCGAGTTCCTGACTTCCCCCATCACCCCTCAGATCACTGTTAAGGCCCGGGACAAAGTCGCCGCCAGGGTCTGCGAGGTGGCAAAGGAGATCGAAGCCGAGCTCATCGTCATCGGCCTGCCGCTGAACATGGACGGCACCGAGGGCGAGCGCGCCCGCAAGAGCCGCAAGCTGGCCAAAACCGTTGAGATCTGGAGCGGCCTGCCCGTCCGGATGTGGGACGAGCGCCAGACCACCTGCGCCGCTGCTGACCTCCTCGACGAGAGCGGCACCTTCGGCGCAAAGCGGAAAAGCATCCTCGACTCGGTGAGCGCGACGGTCATCCTGGACGACTACCTCGCATGGCGGAAGGAGCATCCGGGGGATATCTAAGATTCCCAAGTGGTTTGTAAATTTTCTGTGCGGCGCTTGACTTCTCCGATAAATCGCGTATACTAGAATCGAGAATGCGAGTGGGTCATGTCCACTCACCCCAAAAAGGAAAAACCCCCTCGGAGCCGGAATCTCCAAGGGGGCTTTTCACTTAGTTGGGCTTACGGTCATCATCATGCCGGTCAAGCCACTTGCAAATGATGTGTCCAACAACATCTGCCGCGACCGATACCAAGAATGCGAGTAGATAGGTCATGTTCCCACCCCCTTTCCCATAAGGACTACGGGGATGAACCGCAGTTTCATTATATCATAGATTGTGGCAAAAAGATACCGCAATCGACAGATATAGCAAAAGGGACGCTTCCGCGTCCCTTTTGTTTTTACTGATACGTTTCAATGCTCACGCTGTTGATGGTGATGGGTTCGGTGGGGCGCTGAGCCTCATCCACGCCGGTCTGGGCGATGGTGTCCACCACTTCCATCCCTTCGTACACCTGCCCGAAGACGGTGTCGGTGTAGTCGAGGTAGGGTGCGCCGCCCGCCGTCTGGTAGGCGCTCACCACGTCGGCCCGCCAGCCGGCGGCGTTCATCTGGTCGATGAGCTCCTGCGTCACCGAACTGCTGCCCGGCAGGGTCTCCATGACATAGAAGACGCTGGCGCAGTCGCCGGAGGCGTCCGCTGCGGCACAGAGTGCGCCGGAATAATGGTGGAGCTTATCGGTGGTCTCGGCGGAGAAACGGTTCCCGTTCCAGATGGTGGTGCCTTTGCCGTCCGCGCCCTGCCCGGCCTCCACCACAAAGTCCTTCTCCGCCCGGGTGACGGTCAGGCCGTTGTAAAAGCCCTGCTGGGCCAATGTCGTGAAATTCTGCACGGCCTGTGGGGCCTCGGTGGAAAAGAGCACTGCTTTGAACACGCCTGCCGAGGTATCGAACACCGCGATGGTATCCCCCGCCGCCGGGTGGGTGAACTGCAGCTCTGCCGACTCCACAGCCGGGCGGCTGACCTTCTGCACCGTGCCGGCCTTCCCGCCCTGGATGCTCGAGAGGAGATTGTCCGCACTGCACCCGGCCAGAACCGCCGTCAGGGCCAGTGCCGCCATTATTTTTTTCAAGGCTCTCATGATCGGGCCTCCCTGTCCATATAGTATAGCAAAGATGGCTTTTCAAAAGCTATCGCTATAGTATATCACATTCCGGCCCGGGAAGCGAGAGGGAAAAGCGTGAAAATTTGTTATTGGATTTCTATGCGAAAAACATCTTGACGAGCGGGCAAAAAAACGCTACACTATAGGCGTACCCGGAACCCACCGCTCAGAGGGAGCAGAGAGGGCAGGGTGTGACAGTTATCCCATTTTTTAGACATTTGACAGGAGAACGTGACTTATGGCAGAAGATATGAACAAGTCCGCCGCTGAGACCGAAGAGGAATATCAGCCCGACCTGATGACCCTCGAGGACGAGGACGGCAATGAGGTCACGTTTGAAGTGATCGACGCTCTGGACCATAAGGGCGTGCATTACCTGGCCGTTGTCGAATACGCCGAGAATGAGGAAGACCTGGACGAGGACGCCCAGCTGGTCATCCTGAGCGTCGGCGAGGACGACGAGGGCGAGTATCTCGACGTGGTCGAGGACGATGAGACCCTGCTGGAAGTCAGCAAGCTGTTCGAGAAGCGTCTGAGCGACCAGTTCGAGATCGAGTGATCTTTCAGCAAAGACTTCCTGCCCGGCGCGATTTGTTGCGGTTTATATGATCCTACTAATCATCCAACGGGAGCTTGGAGTTCGTCGGTGGATTGCAGACCTCCCCGTCATGGGTCGACCATGAAGGCTCGATGAGGAAGCGCGAAACCGGAGACAGAGCACCCACCTGTCCGCAAGGGTAGGTTTGATTGCCGCAGACGACCGGGCGGGATTCTTTATAGGTTTTCAAAAAGGCTCTCGTGCCGTATTTCCTGCCGGCATGAGAGCCTTTTTCTTTTGTCTCTATTCTCCGGTCTCGTCCGTGAACAGGCCCGGGATGCCGCAGACAGCGGCCACACCCACCAGCGTGAACACGATGCGTGACCAGATGGACGCGCTGCCGCCCAGCAGCCAGCCGACGAAGTCGAACTGGAACAGGCCCACAAGACCCCAGTTGATGCCGCCGACGATCATGAGGATGAGACAGATTTTATAAAAGGTCTGCACAAAAAGACCCTCCTTCCTTTGGGCAGTATGCCCGACGGGAAGGAGGGTTATGCATTTTATAGGAATAACCTCTCCGTCATTGCTTCGCAATGCCACCTCCCCTATCGAGGGGAGGCCTTGGCATAGCGGGAAACTTTATCTCTTCGCCAGAGGCTCCCCTACAAGGGGAGCTGGCGGGCGCAAGCCCGACTGAGAGGTTGTACGAAGGCGAGGCTTCATCTCTTCCGCAGTATCTGCACCTCCGCCCCTCCCCTGACGGGCTGGGCCGTATAGACCTGCGGCCAGCGGGCGCGGAGGGCGTCGGCGGCGGCTTTGGCTTCGGCTTCGGTGCGGAACACGCCGAAGACCGCCGCGCCGCTGCCGGTCATGAGGGCGGTGACGGCTCCGTTCTCCCGGAGGGCGGCCTTGATGGCCTCGTTGTCCTTAGCCCCGCTGCACTCCTCGAGGGCGTTTCCGGCAGCGGCACAGACAGCGTCCAGGTCGCCCGCCCGGATGGCGGCTTCCTGAGCGGCGCAGTCGGGGTGGACGCTGCTGCCGACTTTGTCGTAGGCCGCAAAAGCCTCCGGCGTCGAGATGCCGTAGCCGGGCATCACCACCGTGAACCAGCACTCGGGCAGGGGCGGCAGTGCCTTGATAAGGTCGCCGAGGCCCTGCACCCGGCAGGTGCCGCCCATGAGGGCGAAGGGTACGTCTGCGCCGATGCTGACACCCAGAGCGCAGAGCTCGCTCATGGACAGGCGGGCGCCGTACAGCTCGTTCAGACCCACCAGAACAGCCGCAGCGTCGGCGCTGCCGCCAGCCATACCGGCCCGGACGGGGACGCTCTTATAGATGGTGATGTCTGCACCCGCCAGCAGGCCCGTATAGTGGAAGAAAGCCAGCGCCGCCTTGATGGCGGTGTTGCCCGGGCCGGGCTTGACATTGCTGCCGGGCAGGGCCAGATCGAGGTAGGGACTGCGGCGGATGACCACCCGCTCGTAGAGCGAGATGGCCTGCATGGTCATATCCAGCGCATGGTAGCCGCCGGGCAGGATGCCCACCACGTCCAGCGCCAGATTCAGCTTGGCCGGGGCCAGGACCGTCACACGATCGCGCATGGTTTTTTCCTCCTCACTTACAGTTCTCGTTCAAAAACTCCCGGATGCGGCGGATGGCCTCCATCAGATGCTCCACGCTGTAGGCGTAGGATACGCGGGCGTAGCCCTCGCCGGACGCGCCAAAGGCGTTGCCCGGGATGATGGCGACATGCTTCTGCTCCAGAAGCTTTGTGCAGAACTCCTCGCTGCTCATGCCGCTGGACTTGATGCAGGGGAAAGCATAGAACGCGCCCCGCGGCTCAAAACAGCTCAGGCCCATATCGTTGAAGCTCTTCACCACGAGGCGGCGGCGCATATTGTACTCGTTGCGCATCCGCTCGATCTCGCCGTCGCAGTCCTTGAGGGCCGTGATGGCGGCGTACTGGCTGGTGGTGGGGGCGCTCATGATAGCGCTCTGGTGGATCTTGGTCATGATCTTGATGATGGGCGCGGGGCCGCAGGCATAGCCCAGCCGCCAGCCCGTCATGGCGTAGGTCTTGGAGAATCCGTTGACCACCACCGTCCGCTCGGCCATGCCGGGCAGCGTGGCGATGGAAACGTGGTTCTGCAGGCCGTAGTTCAGCTCGGCGTAGATCTCATCCGACAGCACCATGATGTTGGTACCGCGCAGGACTTCCGCGATGGCCTCGAGGTCTTCCCGCTCCATCACCGCGCCGGTAGGGTTGTTGGGGAAGGGCATGATGAGGAGCTTGGTCTTCGGGGTGATAGCGGCCTTCAGGGCGTCGGCCCGGAGGCGGAACTCATCCTCCTGACGGCAGGCCACATGGACCGGCACACCGCCGGACAGGGTGGTGATGGGCTCGTAGCAGACGAAGCACGGCTCCGGGATGATGACCTCATCGCCGGGCTGCACCAGGGTGCGGATGCACATGTCGATGGCCTCGCTGCCGCCGACGGTGACGAGGACTTCCTTTGCCGGGTCGTATTTCAGGCCCATCCGGCGGTCGAGGTAGCGGGCGATCTCGACCCGCAGCTCTTTCAAACCCGCGTTGGAAGTATAGCGGGTGCGGCCATGTTCGAGGCTTTCAATGCCCGCCTCACGGACGGCCCAGGGGGTCTTGAAGTCGGGCTCGCCGACGCCGAGGCTGATGCACTCGGGCATCTCGGCGGCGAGGTCGAAGAATTTGCGGATGCCGGAGGGGCGCATGGCCGCAGCGGCAGGCGCGATCAGTTTATCGTAATCCATCACAGCACGGTGCACTCTCTTTCATCGATTTCTTCGTCCTGATACAGACGGCCCTCTTTTTTGTAGGTGCGGAGCACGAAATGGGTGGCCGTGGACAGCACGTCGTCCAGCGGCGACAGCCGCTTTGCCACAAAGAGGGCGATCTCCTGGAAGGTCTGGCCCTTGATGACCAGCTGCAGGTCGTAGCCGCCGCTCATCAGCAGCACGCTCTCCACCTCGTCGAAGGAGGCGATGGTGGCGGCAATTTCGTCAAAGCCGCGGCTCTTCTTGGGGCTGACGTTCAGCTCGATGACGGCTTCCACCCGGTTGACCCCGGCCTTTTCCCAGTCCACCAGCGTCTTGTAGCCCTTGATGATGCCCTGCGCGCGGGCCAGGTCGATCATGGCCGCCACCTCGGCGGGGGATTTGTTCAGCATGGTGGCAATGTCCTCGATGGGCAGCCGCGCGTTGTCTTCCAGAATCTTCAAAAGCTGTTCCATAGCTCGTTACTCCTTCTCATCCCTGTATTGCGGAATTATACTTCAGTATAGCACAGTCCCCCATGGATTGCACCCAATTTTTTGCATAGAATGTCTTTTGCACCCGCAATCTGCTCTTTTTTACAAAAAGTGTGTTCAAATTTTGCCAAATCTGCTATACTGAAAGAGTAACCGTGTGCTGGCTCTTTTTGCGGCACGATCCAATCACAAGAAAACGAGGGTGGAAACGATGAAAGCATTTATTACTGTCATGGGACACGACACTGTGGGCGTGGTGGCAAAGGTCTCCGGCCTGTGCAGCGAGCTGAACATCAACATCGAGGACGTGACCCAGAGCATCCTGCAGGGGATGTTTGCCATGATCATGCTGGTGGACCTGAGCCACTGCAACGTAGGCCACGAGGAACTGCACCGCCGCACCGATGCCCTGGCTGCTGAGATGAAGATGCAGATCAACGTGACCCGGCAGGAAGTTTTTGACGCCATGCACACCATCTGACCGAGCAAAGGAGTACAACACTGCTATGAGTATGTTTAACACCGGTGATATTCTTGAGACCATCGAGATGTTCACCCAGGACAACCTGGACGTCCGCACGGTGACCATGGGCATCAGCCTGCTGGACTGCATCGACCCGGACCCCAAAAAGGCCTGCGAGAATATCTACAACAAGATCACCACCAAGGCTGCCAACCTGGTACCTGCCGTGGAGCACATCAGTGCCGAGTACGGCATCCCCATCATCAACAAGCGCATCAGCGTTACCCCCATTGCCATGCTGCTGGGTGCCTGCCCGGAGGCAGACCCGGTGGATTTTGCCAAGACCCTGGACGCTGCCGGCAAGAAGGTGGGCGTGAACTTTGTGGGCGGCTACAGTGCTCTGGTGCACAAGGGCTTTTCTGCCGGTGACCGCCGCCTGATCGAG
>ERZ1027171.654-NODE-654-length-14255-cov-8.216972_pt1 | contig 14255 bp, 8 predicted proteins | sample MGYA00519274_ERZ1027171 | MGnify/ENA primary metagenome ERZ1027171 (study PRJEB26926, sample SAMN06164681) | human gut metagenome | biome: ENVO:00009003; feature: ENVO:2100002; material: ENVO:00002003 | host: Homo sapiens | place: USA | collected 2012 ... | reverse complement strand
AGATACTGATCGGTCTCGTGGGCTCGGAGATGTGTATAAGAGACAGAAGATGAACCGAGTAACCTGAAGTGCCTTTGCGGAACCCTGCCGATGTGTCGAAGCACACGGTTTGGTCAGAGGAGGAAGCAACCGCACGCAGAAATCGTGCCGACGGATTTTATCCGTATCGGCGAGTTCCGCCCGATTCGGGTCGGAGGAATAATTTGCATACAATGCTATGCAAAAATCTAACAGGAGGAAAAACACTTATGAAAAAGTCAACAAAATTGCTGAGTGTCATCTTGGCAATTGTAATGCTTTTCTCAAGTATGTCGATTATGGCTTCGGCGGCAAAGGCGAATTATAAAACCGTTGCCGATTTGGAAGCGAATCAGGCGTACAGCCCTTACGGGACTGTTACCCGACTGTCCACAGAAGAACGCATGTCTATTTTGTTTGACTATTTAGACGACATTCTTTTGGATGCAAACATCAATATGGGTCAGTTGATCAGTATTGGTTTGATTGAAGCCAATAAGTTTAAGATTGTCGTGGACTTGCGCTCTGTCAACGCACTTTGCGGTACGGTGGATTCACTTGTGCATTCCATCCGCAACTCCACTTACTGGGGCGTTGCAAAACCGTTGGTCGGTGTGTTGGGTCAGCTGAAAGTTACCACTTGGACAGAGGGTATGACCCGTGAGAAGACCGATCAGTTGGTTATCGTTCAGAACCTTTTGGCGTTGCTGAATGAAAACCGCGGGTTGGTAAAAACGGTTCTCACAGAAGGTTTGAGTCTTGGTATCGTCGGTAGCTTTGTCGATCTTAGCTCCGTGCAGGACATGATTAAGGACCTTCCCGGTCTTATCAAGGGTATGATTTACCCGTTGTTTGCAAGATGGGATGATCCGCTGGATCGTGTGAACCAGTTGGCAAATACTGCCGGCAACGGCGGTATGGAAGCTACGCTCAACACATTTGTGCAGAGACTCTTCCAAAACAACATGAGCATCACTACCTACAGAGAGGATGCAAGCGGCAACTGCATCAGTAGCCACAACCTGCCGATGACAGAAGGCACACGCGTCTATTATGAAAAGGGTAAGGATGAAGTCGGAACATACATCAAGTCTATCTCTTATGATACCGAGACAAAGGCGTATGACCTCAGAAACGCAACTGTATATTACAGAACGCAGGTTGAGGATACGAATGAGTATGTCTACACCGCAACGGATGCGAACGGTGTGAAATCGAATCTGAAGTATTATAAAGAAGACAGCAAATTCCTGCCTTCTTTTGCAGCTGCTCTTGCAGCCGGCACAGCGACTTTGGATTTGACTACGGACACCCCCGCTGCTTTGCTTTACAAATTCATTCCGTATGTTTTCGCAGAGATGGCTCCCGTTGTTCTGAACGGCTCCGTGAAGAAACTCTTCGCAGGCCTGCTTGGCGCAAAATTCACCTATGTCGGCGAAGTCGGCAGTGCGGAAGTTAAAGCGCTTGCAGATTCCAACGATGTATTCTTCACCCAGGCGCAGGGCGACTATCTGTGGGAGTGGTCGGATTACAAAGTAATCAACGGCAACCACTACTATCGTTTTGAGGATCAGATTTTCTCTGCTGACTTGAACGATGTCAACAAGTTCTTCAGCTTGATTAACTGGGATTGGAATGTCACCGCGGACGCAATCAATGAATTCGTTCCGGGTGAGGACGGCACAAAATCTGCTGCCGGTTATTCCACACTCTTCCAGGCACTGAATGATTTTGTTGCGAAGGTTCTCGACATCGCGGCAACACCCGAGCTGAAAGCTTTGGTAAATTGGCAGAGAGGCGACAACTCCAAACTGATTACCAACATCAAAAATGCAGCTCGTGCACTGCTTCCGATTGAACCTGAAATCATCTTCGGTTCCAATTATGCGGATCCTGACAGATACTATGATCTCATCATGACCGGCAACGATCAGGAAATCTTGGTCGGCGTTGCCTGCACCTTGCTTGACTTCTTAATGCCGCAGTTGATTCTGCCGAAGGCAGACGCAATCAAAGGCCAGAATGTAAAGCTCGGCGCAGTTCTTGCCGCGGTTGTCCGTGAGTTGGCAACACAGTTCCTGCCCACCTACAACTATGATGCACTGATTTATGCTGACTACAACAACAAGGCTTTCGTCGCAGGCAAAGACAACAGCTACTGGCTGGACGTCTGTGTGACGATGGGTGCGGACATCGGTATGTCCTATCTCAGAAATCTTGCCGACCTCGGCGAAGATACAGCGGTTGGCTACAAGTTTGTAGAGTCTAAGACTTACACAGCCGCGAACTTCGACCCGAAGGGTTGGGAAGCTACAATCGACTGGGTTCTCGACTGGGCACTCTGCTCTGAATATGAGTGGTGCTGGAGCATGGACAAATTCGTTGAATGCACAGACGAGGTTGACCTCGCTACTGCGCAGGATCCCTGGGTAAAATTGGGCGATATACTCTACAATCTCCTGCCGGTTACAGACTTGCTCAACGTCGATATTTCCGATCCCGCTTGGGCAGAAGTCGCTTTGAGAGACAATCTTGTTTTGGCAATTTTGGACCTCGACTTCACAAAGATTACCGGTTCTACCGAAGCAAACGGTATCTTCAATATCCCTGCTGACAGCGTACTCAGAACCAAAGGCACATTGCCCGCAGTTGTATCTGTTATCAGAGATACATTGAACAACGCGCTTTACAAGGTAGCAGGCGGCAACTTGATTGACCCTGCGGTTATCACCGACTTGGATTCTCTTCTGAATCAGAACAATTTGGGTACTGTGGTCGAGACACTTTTGAATCGACTTCTCAACGCTTACAACAACGGCTTGCTGCAGCCGGTTATGCCGATTCTGGGCTTCTTCGTTGGTTGGACGACAGATGCACAAAAGATGAAGGCGCCGAGCTCCCGTTTCCTGAACAAGGACGGCAAGGACTTCATGTATAGCGATGGAAGCACCGTTAACAGCACATTCCAGGTTTCGAACAGATCCAGTGGTATGTTGCTGAAACACCGTAACTCTAAGGCAGTGAACGGTACTTACTCTGATGTAACCGATAAGAGCTACGTTATCAAAATCAACAGCGTTACAAGTGACGACAGCTCCATGACAGTCGGTACGACGTTCCCGATTGAGATTCAAGCTGGCGCGTCGGCAGACATTCCGCTGACATTCAACTACACTGGCGATAAAACTGTACAGATTACTGTTAAGTACAGCTACATCGGCAAGGGCGGCAAAGCGCTTGGCGGTGAGCAAACAAAGATTGCTTACCAGTTTATCTCCGCCATCACACCGGATCAGGGCATCGGCGGTCGCCAGGGCGGCGATGACGATAACGATTACACCGGTATTGATCAATGGGATAAGTATGTATTCACAAAGAATCTTTACAGTACAGTTGTGAACTACACACAGAACATCAACTATAAAGGTTCAACATTTTCAAACCCGAACCGTAACTTTACTCATGTTCAAGCCGGCACGGCGATGACTGCACCTGCAAGCGATTATTTCGCTATCATCACTGACCGTGAAGAAGCAGGTTGGCCGGCGACACTGAGCAAGAACGGCAACCCCGTCGGTACTGGTCACCTGTATAAGGCACTTCCCGGTGTATCGGCAGATACAGAGTTCCCCTATGGCGTTTACGACATGGGTGCTGTGTATCTGAGATATGGTTCAAAAGACGACAAGGTTTGGGATCCGGACTTCATTTACTACAACGACTATAATATCGATGATATTGTAGCGGACTATGAAGGCCGCAACCTGAACGAAACCAGCCTGAAGGTATCTACTTCGGAGGCAACAGCGGCATTGAATCGCTACATGAATGCGTTGGCGAATGCGAAGAGACTTTCTGTTTATCCCTTCAAAACGGATTATGTCGATACCATCCAGCCGCAGATTCAGCCTGCAATCGCTGAATTGGAAGCTGCTTATGAAGCAATTGCTTCTATTATCGCAACTTCTTCGGCAACTGCCGCTTCGGATATCCCCTCTTCCTTGACCAACGTCTTGAAAGAGGTTGAGCCGGGCGTGGACATTCCCGCAATCGGCTACACAGGCGATGATACGCCGGAAATCAACTATCAGGATTATGAACTCTTTGAGTATTTCGTATATCAGGACGAAAGAACCAATGTACGGAACAGAATCAATGAGTATGACGGTCCGAAAGCTCCCGAAAATCGCATTGACGGCAGTTCTTTGACTGCGGATGAGATTGAGGAAGTCATTGCAGGCGCAACAGGCAAAAAGGCGCTCGGCATCCGTAATACGGTTATTGTGCCGACCGCGGAAGATAATGAAGCTTATGCAACTGCAAGAGCTGAGTGGCAGAGACCGGGTTACACCGATTTGGAAAATGAAAGTGCGGCTCGTCTGCTTACTTATTACAAGCCTTTCTTGATTAAGAAAACTGCTGTTAAGCAGTTCCTGACCAAGGAAATCGCTTATGCAAAAGCACAGAACTACAACAGCAGTCTCTATTCTGCAGATTCTTGGGCTGACTACACAGCGGCTCTTGCAACTGCTGAACAGGTTGCTGCGGACAGCAACGCGTTGCAGTCCACTGTCTTCGACGCAAAATACGGTTTGATGAAGGCACAGAACGAACTTCTGCTCAAGACAAAATCTGTCAAAGAGCTGGGTCTCCTTTCTAACCTGGAATCTCTCGTAGCGCAGGCAGAAATCATCTTCAACAATTCGCAGTATTATGCTCCTGTTGAGGGCATTACAGAGGCGGATGCTTACGGTGCTTTGATTAAGGCCGTGGGCTACACTCTGGAAGACGGTTCTATCCTTTACAACCGTTCTGCTGCTGAATTCCTGAAATATGACCGTGAGAACACAGCGACCAACATGGAAAGAATTAAGGCTTCCGAGGCGGCGCTGAAGGCGGCAATCGACAACTTCGAGTGCACAATTAAGCTTGAAGAAAAAGATGAGAACCAGTCCACCACGGTTACACAGGGCACAAAAATCATCGACGGTATCACACCCGGCACCATCGCTACGGTTGAAGCGCTCATGGAGCATGTTAAGACCAGCTCTCCGGATGCAATCGCAACTCCGTTTGCTTCTGATTCGGGCTTCTTCGGCACAGGTGCTAAGGTTGAGGTTTCTGTCGCAGGCATCGGCGTTCTGACAACTTACTATGTTGTTATCTACGGTGATGTTAACGGCGACGGCGCAATCGACGCATTCGACGCAGCGGTTGTTGACCAGACCGTAAATACTGACGCTGAGCTTGACGGCGTTTATAAGGATGCAGCAATGGTAACCGGCGGCGACGATGTCGCACTGGCGGATTACTCTGCAATCTTCAACGCATCTGTCGGCGCACAGGATATCGCACAGAACCGTGCGTAAGCACACGTAAGAAAAATCCGCAAAATGTTTCCGCCCGACTTTTTCGGTCGGGCGGAAACGGACGCTTCACAAATGTAATTGATTTTCTTGCATTTGTTATTATAATATGCAGACCATGTACAAATCGGATCGGTTTTGACGGTTCACCACATTTGTGTCTGTTTCGCAGAGTGATAGCTGTATACAGATGACGGCAAAACTTGCGTTGTCAGATATTTTCTGTTGACTTTCCGCTGTGCATTTTGTATATTATAAGGGAAGAGATTATAAGGAGGATTTTATGACAAAAGCTAAAAAAGCGATTGGCGTCATTTTAGCTGTTGTTATGATTGCAACAATGTTTGCGTTTGGCTCGTTTGCTGCGGGCGCAGGTAACGCAACATTCACGGTTGAACCGAGTGCAACGCAGGTTGAGGTCGGCGACACAATTACGGTCAGCGTAAAACTCACTACGGATTATTACGCAGGTCCGACTTCTGTCCCGATTTACTACAATGCAGCTTTGTTTGACTATGTAGCAGGTTCGCTCAATACGGCTGATATTTTCGGCGCGGGCGCAACCGATGTTGCAAGCTACAACAACAACGGATGCCTTACAGTCGCATTCGTTCCGAAGAGCGCAGCGGCAGGCGTAAAAGCGCAGGTGCTGAACAATGTTACGCTCTTCTCCTTCCAGTTAACTGCGAAGGCTAACGGCGTTTCTCCCGTGGAATTGAAAGCAGCAGACCAGAAAGCGGTTGGCAATATGACCGGCAAGCTCTATTGCGGTTCTTATGCGAACGCCAGCGTGACCTCTGCGGTTACTTCCATTGGTCAAACCTTTACTTTGAAAAATTCGTCTGTTACAGTTGGTTCCGCAGCTGCTCCTGAATTGATTTTGACAGAGCATGGTGCGGAAGTTGGTGCGGTTATCAATAGAGACCTTTGCACCGGCGACGGTTACACCGGTTGTGTAATGGGCGTTGATACACTCGGCATCTATAATATGGACTCTTTAGCTGACTGTTTCACAACAGTAGCTGGTCGTATTGAGATCAATACAGATAATAGCAATGGTATGGAAACGACCGGTGCTGTTATTGAGTTGTATGATGACAGTGATAACCTGTTAGAAACCTATGTCTTTATCTTCTTCGGAGATTTGGACTTCGATGGTTCAGTCACAGGTTCTGACGCGACAATTTGTAACGATTATGAGTTGACTTATGAGGGCTTGGAGGAGGAATTTATGCTTCTTGCTGCGGATATTGACGTGGATACCATGGTTACAGGTTCCGATGGTGCAATTCTTGCAGATTATGAGTTGACATATGACCCCGAAGGCTCTTTCTACGCAACTCAGGCTGAAATTGCGGCAAATTACGCGTGATTTCGTATTAGGAGGCATAAGATAAATGTTTAAGACAAAGAAGTTTATCAGCGTCTTATTAGCATTGGCAATGGTTTTCAGTGTGTTCGCAATTTCCGCAACTGCGTGGACTGGCGACGGCACTCAGGAACTGAAGTTTGATGTTGTTGCTGATAAAACAACTGTTAATCCGGGTGATACAGTTTCTGTCGAATGCAAGTTAAATCTTGCTGAAGGCGGTACGTGGGCAAACACTTTCGGTGGTTTTGCGATCTCTTGGATGTACAATGACGCTGTTCTCACCCCCACCACTCTTGTATATGGTGATATCGTTTCGAACTTCTCACAGCAACGTCCCATCGGTAAGATTGTTGTTGCTACTGCTTTGAATCAGGTTAAATCCACTTCTACGGCAGAAGAGCAAGCTGCTTGGGATGCAAATGGCTACAATGCAATTTGCAAAATTCAGGCAGTAAAAGATGCAGCAACTGAATATGGTTCTCAAGGTTATTGGGAAGCAGTAGACGGCATGACACTTTTCACCGTTACTTTCACGGTAAATGATAGTGTCGCTCCCGGTACTGCGGTTAACTTTGATATGATTTCCGGTTTGTTTAATAAGAACCACATCTATTTGCAGGCAATTGATACCACGAACGGTAACAAAGGTACTAACAAATACGGTGCGCAGTATTATGATGCAAGCACAGCAAGTTTGGCTTTGACTGTTGCTGGCGGTGAAACACCTGCAACTCCCGTTTTGACCAAGACTTCTGCACAGGTTAAAATGACTCCCAACAGCGCAACAACTGTTGAAGATGCATTCCAGTTCCGTGTAGTTTCCAAGATTTCCGATGCAGATTGGAACACCTACTTTGCAAACACCGGCGTTGCGGATGCAACAACAAACGCAATTACCTCTGTCGGCTTTGTTGCTTACAAGGGTACTGAAGGCTTCAGCCTTGACACTGCAAAAGCAGTTGCCGCAGGTACTGCCGCTGACGGTTACTCCGTAGCAACCACCGACTACATCCAGCACACCGACGGCGCTGACGCACAGTTCGGCTGCCGCTTGGAAATCACAAGTGCTGAAACCCGTTCCGACGTCACCTACGTTGCTTTCGCACAGTATGTTGACGCTTCCGGCGCGGCACAGGTCGTCTTCTATGACGCCGCTTACGAAGCACTCCTTGCAACAAATTATACAGGCATTGTTGCTTCTTACCTTGCTGCATTCCCCTTCGCAGGCTAATGAAAGCTTACGTATAAAGTAACAATATGTTCAATAACCAACCATATACTGCGCCTGAACTCGTTTTTTCCGCGTTTGAACCGCAGGAGGTTATTACAATGTCTGTCGGTTCGACTTTGCCGGACGAAGGAGATCGCGATGCGGTGATTATTTGGTAGCATTTGTATGATTTTGGAAAGGAGAGGCTTACAAATGAAACAGGTTTATACAGCACCTGAATTCGATGTTTCACTTTATGATGTAGAAGATATCATTACGCTGTCCGTCGGCGGCGGTCCTATTGAGGGCGGCGATGACGGCTGGATTGAAATCTAATTTTATTCCGAATTTTGATTCGGTCTGAATGCAGTTTTCAATATCCTACGTGTGGTTCTTGTACATCACTGAAACGTGGTGCAAACCAAACAACGGCAGGGCAAGGGATTTTCCCTTGCCCTGTTTTTTTATATCTCTAAATAAAAAATTTCTGCAACCCATGCAGAGTAGGATTTTCACCGACCGATTGCTTCGCACCAACCGTAGGGGCGGATGCCTTCATCCGCCCGCGGGTCGCTGAGGGTGCGGGTGTCCGGTGGACACCTCTAAGCAAAGCTTAGAAGCACCGACCGAGCCGGCAGGCGAGAACGCTGACCCCTACAATTTGCGTATCAAATTTATTTTATGTAAATTTCGCGGACGGACAAGGATGTCCGTCCCTACGCGCAAATCAAATTTACCCTGTGCCGTGTGAGATTCTTCGCCTACGGCGCAGAATAACAAATCCGCACAACGCACCGCGCCTACTGCAACATTCACAAAAATTTCACAACTTTTTTGTTGACAATAAAAAAATAATCGCGTAAAATACTTCCGTTAACCGATTAAATATAAATCGGTTAAATATTTATTTTCCTGTTACGGACGAAATTCCGTTTTTCAGAAAACCTCAACGGAAAGGAGCGTTTGGATGTCAGAACAATACTGTGCAGTTTCCAAGCTGCTGCACGATTTGGAGTGGTGGCGGCATGTGACCATCCACCGTGCACTGCGCGACAGCGATGTATACTTCGGACAGCCGCCGATTTTGGACGTATTGGCAGAGCGCGGCGTCTGCACGCAGAATGAACTTGCCAAAACGCTGAATGTCTCCCCCGCTTCGGTCGCCGTTTCTCTGCGGCGCATGCAAAAAAGCGGTTTGATTGAAAAAGAGGCGGATGCGGAGGATTTACGGCGCAATTTTGTGCGGCTTACTGAAAAAGGCAAAGCACAGCACGCGCATATTCACAAGTGCTTTGAAGAGATTGACCGAAAACTCTATGCGGGCTTTACCGAGAACGAACTTGCAGCGCTTCGGAATATGCTTCTTCGTCTTTGCGGAAATCTCGCGGCGGATTTACCGAAAACACAGGCACTCGATGATTTAATACAAGAAGAATTTTGTGCAGGAGGTGACCCTTACCATGGGCAAACTGATTAAATATGCAAAACCCTATTGGATTCAGTCCGTTCTTTGTCCGCTTCTGATGATTGGCGAAGTCGTGCTGGAACTGCTGATTCCCCTCTATATGGGCAAAATCGTGGACATCGGCATTACGGGTGGCGACATACACTATGTGCTCGTTACAGGCGGCAAAATGGTGATGTTCGCAGGGCTTTCCCTTTTGTGCGGCGCGTTGGCGGCAAGACTGGCGGCAGTGGCAAGCATGGGCTTGGGCGCGCGCGTGCGCGAAGCAATGTACCGAAACATTCAAACCTTTTCCTTTGCCAATATCGACAAATTCAGCACTGCGTCTCTTGTCACACGCATGACCACGGATGTGACTACCGTGCAGAACATGTACCAAATGATGCTGCGTATGTTTTTCCGCGCACCGTTGCAGTTTATTTGCGCAATGTTCATGAGTTTTTCATTGAGCAAGGATATTTCCAAGGTCTTTTTATACGTCATTCCGTTAATTCTCATTGTACTTGTCATTTTCGGACCGATAGCCATGAAGCTGTTCAAAAAAATGTTCGAGATGTTCGACGGTCTGAACGCCTCTGTGCAGGAAAACCTGATCGGTATCCGCGTGGTCAAAGCTTTCGTGCGCGAGGATTATGAAAAGAAAAAATTCAAGACCGCCAACGACAGATTGATGGCGGCGGCAGTCGCGGCAGAAAAGCTGATGGTAATTGCCCAGCCGATGATGATGCTTGCCATGTTCGGCACGATTCTCGCCATCTCCTATACCGCCTCAAAACTCATCGTAGCGGGCGATATGGAAATCGGCGCGTTTTCGACCATTCTGCAATACGTCATGCAGATTCTGATGTCGGTCATCATGATTGCCATGATGTTTGTCATGTACGTGATGTCCCGTGCATCCGCATCCCGTATTCAGGAAGTGCTCGATGAAACACCCGACATCAATGACGACAGCGCCGACCCCGAATTAAAGGTCGAAAACGGGGAAATCGAGTTCCGTGACGTTTCCTTTAAATATAACAAGGACGGCAAAAAGAACGTTGTGGACCATGCCGATTTCTCCATCCGTTCCGGTGAAACCGTCGGCGTAATCGGCGGCACGGGCAGTGCAAAAACCACGCTCGTCAGCCTGATTCCGCGTCTGTACGACGTGACCGAGGGCGAGGTGCTGGTAGGCGGGCACAACGTGAAAGACTATACCATTGAAGAACTGCGTGAAGCGGTCAGCATGGTACTGCAAAATAACGTGCTGTTTTCGGGTACGATTGCCGAAAACCTGCGCTGGGGCGATGAAAATGCTGCCGACGAAGAGCTGGTTGCCGCGTGCAAATCCGCACAGGCGCACGACTTTATTTCTGCATTCCCCGACGGCTACGAAACCGACCTCGGGCAGGGCGGTGTCAATGTTTCGGGCGGGCAGAAACAGCGTCTTTGCATTGCACGGGCACTTTTGAAAAAACCGAAAATTCTGATTTTGGACGATTCCACCAGCGCGGTGGATACCTTTACCGACAGCAAAATCCGCGAGGCGTTCAAAAACGATATTCCGAATACTACAAAAATTATCATTGCTCAACGCATCAGCTCGGTAGAGGATGCGGATAAGATTATTGTGTTAGACAACGGCAGAATTGCCGATATGGGTACGCACGCAGAGCTGCTCGAACGCAGTCCGATTTACAGCGAAGTGTACTATTCCCAGCAAAAAGGCACTGTGGAAGAAGGAGGCGAAAACTGATGCCGGGACCGCACGCAAAAAATATAAAATTTCAAAAACCGAAAAACACGAAAAAGACCGTATCCCGCTTAATGGGCTATTTGGCACGGCGCAAATGGCTGTTGATTTTGGTCATTTTAATGGTGCTTTTGAGCACGGCGGGTATGCTGTCCGCTTCCTACTTCATCAAAATCTTAACCGATGATTTCCTGAAACCGATGATTGCCGTCGGCATAGAAAACGCCGACTTCGGCGCACTGATTGTGATGCTTGCCAAAATGGGCGGACTGTTTGCGTTCAGTGCATTGGCGTCCTACGGCTATGCACGCATTATGCTGACACTGTCACAGTCTACCGTCAACACCATCCGCAAGGATTTGTTTGACGCGATGCAGGATTTGCCGATTTCCTACTTCGATACCCACACCCACGGCGAACTGATGAGCCGCTACACAAACGACGTGGACACCGTCCGCAACTTCTTAAGCCAAGGCTTTGTGCAGACCATTTCTTCGCTCGTTTCAGTCATCGGCACATTTGCTATGATGTGTGTGCTGAGCTTCCGTTTGACGGCAATTATGCTCGTGTTTATCGCAATTATGCTGCTCATCATCAAAAAAATGGGCTCGAAAAGTTCGAAATACTTCCGCCGTCAGCAAAAAGCACTCGGCGCGGCAAACGGCTACATTGAAGAAACCATTGAGGGGCAAAAGGTTGTCAAGGTATTCAACCACGAAAAAAAGGTCATGGATGAATTCGCCGTGTTAAACGACGAATTACAGCACTCTGCCACGCAGGCAAACACCTTTGCAAGCGCACTGATGCCGATTATGGGCAACTTCTCCCACGTCACCTATGCGGTGCTTGCGGCGGTCGGCGGCGCATTCGTTATTCACGAAACCCTGTCGCTCGGCACGGTGCTGTCCTTCCTGCAATACAGCCGTTCCTTCACACAGCCCCTGACCAATCTTTCCCAACAGTTCAACAATATTCTGTCTGCCCTTGCGGGTGCGGAGCGTATTTTTGACGTCATTGACCAAAAGCCCGAAACCGATGAAGGGTATGTGACGCTGGTCAATGCCAAAGAAAATGCCGACGGCACGCTTTCGGAATGCACCGAGCACACAGGTCTTTGGGCATGGAAGCACACCCACACTGCCGACGGGTCAGTGACCTATCAGCGCTTGCAGGGCGATGTGGAATTTGAAAATGTAATTTTCAGCTACGACGGCAAAAAGACCGTGCTCAACGACATTTCCCTGTATGCAAAGCCGGGGCAGAAGATTGCCTTTGTCGGTTCCACGGGTGCGGGTAAAACCACGATTACCAATCTCCTAAACCGTTTTTATGAAATTCAGTCGGGCAAAATCCGTTATGACGGCATCAACATTCAGAAAATCAAAAAGGCGGATTTGCGCCGTTCGTTGGCGATGGTTTTGCAGGATACGCACCTGTTTACAGGCACAGTCTCGGACAATATCCGTTACGGCAACTTAGAAGCCACCCAAGAGCAGATTGAAGAAGCGGCAAAGCTTGCCAACGCACACGAATTTATTACAAGATTGCCCAACGGCTACGACACCGTAATTACGGGCGACGGCGCAAACCTGAGTCAGGGACAGCGCCAGCTGCTCGCCATTGCGCGCGCCGCTGTTGCCGACCCGCCCGTGCTGATTCTCGACGAAGCCACAAGCTCTATCGACACACGCACGGAGCATCTGATTGAACAGGGGATGGATAAGCTGATGCAGGGCAGAACCACATTCGTCATCGCGCACCGACTTTCCACCGTCCGCAACGCCGATGCGATTATGGTTTTGGAACACGGTGAAATCATTGAACGCGGCGACCACGATGATTTGCTTGCGCAAAAAGGCAAATACTATCAGCTGTATACAGGACAGTTTGAATTATCGTAAAATACAAACACACCGCGCATATAATAAAAAAACGGGCAGTTGAGGCTGTCCGTTTTTTGCATCACTGCACGTACCCATGCGCTGCTTCGGCTTTGTGTGCTCTTGTGCGGCTGTACTTTACTTTTTCCGAAAATAATGTTATACTGTTTCTTATTCTAATGCGCAAAAATATTTACGGGGAGATGTCTTTTATGGGAAAAGCAGTTCAAAAAATCGCTATGGCAGGGGTTGCCGCCGTGGCGTCCACTGCGCTTGGCGGTGTGCTGTATCGGCATATGCGTTATAAACGAATAAAGCCGAAGGCGTTAAAACACTTCCCGGAGCTGATGCCGAATAACGAGCGCGAAATCCATTTGACGGCGCACCGCGGTCTTTCCGCCGTATATCCCGAAAACACGGCGCTCGCGTTTGAAGCCGCAGGACAGGCGGGCTTTTACGCGTTGGAGTGCGACACGCACTGCACCACAGACGGTACATGGGTGATTTTGCATGACGGGCAGATTAAAACCATGTTCGACGGCACGGGCGATGTAAAATCCTATTCTTATGAAGAAATGCTTCAAAAGAAGATGACAAACGGCGCGAATATTGACAAGTATCCCGAAGCGCACATCTGCACCTTGCAGGAGTACATAGACATCTGTAAAAAATACGGCTGCCGTCCGATGATTGAAGTCAAGGACAAGCGCATTGAAAAAATGCAGTCGCTGTATGATATGCTTGTACAGAATGATATTTTGGAAAGCTGTATCATCATTTCTTTCCATATTTCCGTTTTGCGCGCCCTGTATGCGCGCAATGAAAATTTGGAAATGTGGTATCTGATTGAATATATCAGCGATAAAAAACTGCGCGAAGCAAAGGAATGCGGCAATGCGGGGATTGCGTTTTGCGCACAGTATAACGCACCGCGCCCCGATGCGATTCAGAAGATTCACGACAACGGCTTGACCGCCGCCTGCTGGACGGTGGACAGCAAGGATTTGCTCGAAAAAATGATGGACTGCGGTGTGAAATATATCACCACCAATTCCATTTTGCCGGAGTAAAAATTTCCGCGAAGCGGTGGAGGGATTCAGAGTTCCCGTAAAATCTGTACAATTTTACGGGAACACACAACCCGTAGGGGTCGGCGGTCTCGCCTGCCGGCTCGGTCGGTGCTTTTGAATACTTTGTATTCAAAGGTCT
>ERZ1027171.629-NODE-629-length-14646-cov-15.347132_pt1 | contig 14646 bp, 7 predicted proteins | sample MGYA00519274_ERZ1027171 | MGnify/ENA primary metagenome ERZ1027171 (study PRJEB26926, sample SAMN06164681) | human gut metagenome | biome: ENVO:00009003; feature: ENVO:2100002; material: ENVO:00002003 | host: Homo sapiens | place: USA | collected 2012 ... | reverse complement strand
CTGATCGGTCTCGTGGGCTCGGAGATGTGTATAAGAGACAGATATCATTTTTTCTCAATTATACAAGAAATCGATGTCAGCATATTTTTGGTTCTTTACCCCGTTTAAATGCAAAAAGACAACCAAAAGACATATTTTAAAAAGAAAGCTATGTGCGCGGGGGAAGCTTTTGCTCCTTCCGCGCCAAAATGCATAAACAAATTTCTTAATTTATTACAAATTTATTTCATATTATTTGAATATGCTTTTTCACAATGGTATAATTAGCTTAAGCAATTTCGACACCAAATAATAGGAAAGGATTTTTACACATGAAAAAGAAATTATTGCCTGCACTTATAGTAACCGGACTTATTATCCTCGTTGTAATAATAATGGGTATAACTGCTCTTATCAATAAATACACCCCTACGAAAAAGACAGAGGATCTTAAAGAGTATTTCAATATCTCTTCTGATGATGAGGCTGCTCTCATTGTAGATAATGAGCTATCCGATTACAAGGCTAAAATAATAGATAAAAAAATATACGTTGATTACAAATTTGTTCACGACTCATTAAATTCCAGATTTTACTGGGATGCAAATGAGAATGTGCTTCTTTACACAACCGCATCTGATATCATCTCAGCGGCGGCTGACAGCAATAGCTACAGTGTCACCAAGCAGACCAATGACTTTGGCTATCCGATTGTGAAAGCCACCTCTGACTCTGCGCTTATCGCTTTAGACTATGTAAAACAGTACTCCAATATCACCTTTAAGTCATATGATGACCCGGCACGCATCGTCATCACAAGCAAATGGGATGAAATAGACAGTGCCACTGTAAACAAGTCTACCCAGGTCCGCGTGAAGGGCGGCATAAAGAGCCCTATTTTAAAAGAGGTGAAAAAGGATGACAAGATTACTATTCTTGATTCCGGTGACAAATGGGATAAGATTGCCACTGAGGATGGTGTTATTGGATATATAAAGAGCAAGGCTCTGTCCGAGAGCAAAAAAAATAAGCTTACGAATCCTGACTATGAGGAAGAGACCTTTACGCATATCAAGAAGGATAAGGATATCTGTCTTGCCTGGAATCAGGTAACAAGCCAGTCAGCAAACAGTAAAGTGCCCCAGGTAATTTCATCAACCAAGGGCATAAATGTAATGTCACCAACTTGGTTTTATTTAAATGACAATAACGGTAATCTGGCAGATATAGCAAGCAAGGATTATGTCAGCTACTGCCATTCCCAGGGCATCGAGGTATGGGGACTGTTCAGCAACTTTGAAAATACTGATGTAGATGCAGCATATGTGCTCACACATACATCCACGAGAACTACCCTGATCAATCAGATTATGTCGGCTGCATTTAACTATGAGCTTGATGGTGTAAATATTGACTTTGAAAATATCACAGAAGCAGCATATGGAGACTCTTACATCGAGTTTATCAGAGAGCTCGCCATAAAGTGTCACAATAACGGTATATCACTTTCAGTTGACGTCACAGTACCTGCCAGCTTCAACAAGTTCTTCAATCGCTCTGATATGGCAAACTTTGCCGATTATATTGTGATTATGGGATACGATGAACACTATAAGGGCTCTGATGCCGGCTCAGTTTCTTCCATTCCGTGGGTAACTGAGGGTGTTGAATCCACTCTGAAGGAGGTTCCCGCTGACCAGATTATTCTCGGCATGCCTTTTTATACCAGAATATGGGAGCTCACTCCAAAGGAGGACGATGATGCCGTAACAGATACCGAGGATCAGTCAAAGTACACTGTTGCCTCACAGGTATATAGTATGGACGCAGCTGCAGCACAGCTTGCCACAAACAATGCCACTGCTGCTCTTGATGAGGAATCCGGTCAGAACTACGCTGAGTGGTCTGTATCCAACAAGCTGTACAAGGTATGGCTCGAGGACACTACATCTTTAGAGAAAAGGCTCAAGCTCGTCGACGACAATAAGCTCGCCGGTGCAGCATTCTGGAAGCTTGGCTTTGAGAATTCATCTGTCTGGGATACTGTTATCAAATATCTGAACTGATTGCTTAAGGCTTACTGAAAGAGGCCGTACCTTTACAGCTACAGTCTAACTCAGTACCTTTTATAGGTTATAAATGATATCAGCCAATCATATAATATACAAACACACCCGATGCCTTCTATGTGCATCGGGTTTTTTATAGGTATCTTATATGAAAAAATATATGTACATTATTAAGAAAAACAAATACTGTCTTATTTTAGCTCTCTTTATTCTGTCCTTCTACCTCGGAAGAGGTGTCTGCGCTCTTGCAAAAAACACCGGCAAAAACACTAATTCAACTGTTATTGTAATAGACCCGGGCCATGGTGGAAGTGATCCCGGTAAGATTTCCACCTCCGGCGTCATGGAAAAGGATGTCAACCTGAGTATTGCAATGGCTCTTAAACAGCTGTTTGAAAACAGAGGCTTTACTGTTGTCATGACCAGAACCACCGACTGCGACCTCGCCCCGGATAATTCCAAGCATCCAAAGACAGATGATCTGACAAAGAGAACTGCCCTGATGTCTAAAAGCAATGTGGCAGTCAGCATCAGTATCCATCAAAACAGCTTTGAGGACAATTCAAGCTGCGGTCCACAGGTATTCTATTATGAAGCCTCTGATGCAGGAAAAGAGCTCGCATCCTCTGTTCTTGGAGCTCTAAACACTTCTCTTTGTGTCGCAAAGCCACGAAGCATTAAGCCCAATAAAGAATACTTTATACTTAAAAAATCCACATCCCCGACCGTAATCGTAGAATGTGGATTCTTGAGTAATCCTGCTGAGACACTTCTTCTTACTGACAAAAACTATCAGGATGACCTGGCACATGCAATATATATCGGTGTTACAGACTATCTTGCGCAATCACCCTCTGGACATTTACAATAAACTGCTCTGCGATGTGATATAGTCTGGTTGTCTGGACACTTTCGCTGCCATCAAGCTGCTTTTTAGTCTCATTATCTGACATCTTAGACTCTTTTGCAGATATATCATGCTCCAGTGCCACATCTATGCGCACACGCTGTTCACCATCACTTATTCCTGCCTCAAACATAGTGATATTGTCTTCAAACAGCTTTTTAGTCTGCTCATCGTCTGTGACTATCATAGCAGATACTGAGTTTTCCTTTGCCTCAAAATATGCAGCTACCCTGCCGCATTTTTTATCCTCAAGGAATATGTCAACCAGTCCCTTTTTATCTTCACCTCTTACTATGCGAAGCTTCATACCTGTGACCCCGTCTGCAGTCTCTATTGGTACAATATAATTTTCCTGTCTCGACATATTTGAAGCGATCCTTAGCTGACTGCATAATAGCTTCATCTGTCTGAGGTCTATTGAACCTGTGTGCCTATCCTCTATAATCATCGAATCCATAACATGCTCTGCTGTATCAGCCAGCGTTTCCTGCGCCTGCGCAAGCTCCTTTGGATTTTTGACCGACTCAGAAAACCGTCTGAGAGTCTCATCCAAAAGAGCCCTTGCCGTAGCACTGTCTCCACGCTCCCAGAGATTTCTTACTGCCTCTGACGGATTTTTCATTAGCCGTGACGCAGCCATGAGGTTTACCGCGGTTGTTTTTACATCATATTTCTCTAGAAAAGCATATACGTTCTCAGGCACCGAAACTGCCTGATTGAACTGTCTTAGCTGTTCTGTGGCATATTGCTCTGACAGTGCGTTATCCTCGTCTGCCTCATATACAGCCTGCCTTAACTGCTCCGGAGTCATATCAAGCCAGCTGTCATACTGCACAAACTCCATTTTCTCAGGTGAAAGTGTATCAAGCACATCCCTTAGGCAGTTTGTATGATATGCGCTTTCTATCTGTGAGTCAATTTTAATGCCCCTGCTTACACTGTCCACTCCGGCAAAGGTATCGTCCACCTTATAGTCCATGGCACTCTTTCCTCGTACCCGGACCGCTGTAAGCAGATTTTTCATTGTAATATCTGCTCCCTGATTAACAAGTGAGCCTATCACAGCACCATCTGACTGCTCCACCTGTGAAATAAGCCTGTATATGCCTATATATGAGTCTCTTTCCTCCTCTGAGATTTCATTTTTCTTTTCAAGCTTCCAGAGAAACTCGCTGAATTTCTCATCCCTTTCGTCAGGATTTTCTGATTTTATCCGTCTGGCAGTGTCACTTATGTCACTCATGCTCATATCAAGCGGTGATATGCCTCTTTTTATCATCTCAATCGTCACCGCCGGTGTCATATCGCTGAATGCTCTCTGCACCTGCTCATCTACAGACTTTATTTGCTTTATATTGTCCTCTGTGATCTCGGTACTGTTGTACGCAAGTATCCGCACAGCCCTGCGATTGCTTTCAGATGTATCTATCTGAAGCTCTTTAAGTATATCATCCACATTCTGAAATGCTTTTGATATACTGTCTCCCATATCTGCCCGCGGTGATGTCATAAGAGTCTCATATCCTGAGGCTGCTGCTTCTAATGACTGCTTCATTGCTTTGCCTGCTGTATACAGCTCATACACAGTGTCATCAGCGGATTCCAGGGTCAGTACATAAGCCGGCTGCTGCTTCAGCTGATTGAAAATATCACATACATTATTGTACATACGTACCCTATCATCAGATGCCTCTACACTGCTCTCACCAAACAGCGCTCCGTAGTATTTATTTTCCTGCTGCTTAAGCAGCTCCACTACACGTTCAATAGGCTCTGTGTCTATTGAAACTCCTTTTTTTATGAGTGAAAGGTTGGCTTCTGCTGTCATGGAAAGTCTCGCTTCCTCAAGCTTTCTTTGAGCTGTCACAAGCCTTGCTTCCCGGCTGTCTGTAATCTGATTATCCGCAGCTTTATTTGCTGAGGCTTGCGATGCTGCACTATCCTTGCCCCTTGCAGCTATAAGCTTTGACAGATTCTCTATCGTGACAGGTATGTTATCTGACTCTAATGTGACAATGTCATCTGCGGTCGCCTCACCTAATACATCACAGGCTTTCTTTGCCATGTCAAATGTCAGACCATCTTGTGACATAGTGGCATCTGTAGCCTTTTTTCCCATTGCCAGTGCTTCTGTCACTGCCCTTGCATAAAAATCACTGCTCACATTTTCTCCTGCTGCGGTAATGCCGTCTATCTGATTCGCAAGCAGCACATTGTCAGGTGTAACGGCTATATCTTCATCTATCAGCCATCTGCACTGATTCAGATTCTCATCACTACTGTCTATATGAGCTTCCTCTAATATCTGTTTAAGCTGTGGCTTAAGCTCATCAAACAGCTCATCTGATATCTCCGTCATTTTGGTTTTCTGCCTGTAATCTTGTACCTGACTGCTGCTGTACGTAGCCTTGTATACATTGGAAACCGTCGGATTCATGTTATTTCTGACCAAATATGCCTTTGTCTCATTGGATATATTTGTAAGGCTCTTTGCCCGGTCTATGGCATCTGTACCTGCCTTTATATTGTCATCTGTAGCAGGAATATCATATGCTTTCATCTGATTGACAAGCATGGCCGCTTCAGTCTGGCTTCCCGTGATGTCTGTGAGCTGCTCCTTGCTCAGATCATCTCCATATATGGATATATCTACACCTGCCTTTGCCAGCACTGCTTTTATCTTATCGGTCTCAGTGACAATGACATCGTAGCCGTCATCCTTTGCAGCTTTGTAATCATCACTCGTGGTGGTGCTTGCAGTGACAATCATATCATTTCGCCTGTTTTCTGAGGTCTGATTCATGTCATTTAGCAGATTTTCTGCCATATCTGTGTCATCGCTGTTCCCGGCTTCATTTTTAGCCTGTGGTCTTGCATATATAGTATCCGACATATCAACAGAGTTTGACGAACCGACAACAGCCGCCTTTTTTGACATATTGTCACTACTGTCTGTCTTTATGTAGTCTGACACACGCATACCCGTTGTCATGTCATTTATGGTTTTTGTGTCCGTATTTTTCGTATCTGTGCTTTTATTAATCAAATTCTCTATCTGCATATTTCCTGCTCCGTACCCTGCATATATACCATCTCTGCAGCCTTTATTTGTGGATATTCATACCTCGTATTTTTTATCCAACTGTTCAGAGCCACCTTGAGAACAAGAAAATCTGCTGCTTACATGCAAGCATGACGCATCAGTTTTTTTGTTCTCAGTGGTTCTGAATAGTTATCTTTTTATTATATATCGACATATAATACGCAAAAATAAAGACCGCGCCTTAAATTGGCGCGGTCCTTTACCCTGCTGTTTACAGGTATATTAGTATTTAAATACAGCAACTCCGTAAGGCGCAAGTGGATAAGCAAATGAAAATGGTCTGCCGTCACACTCTGATTTGACTGCCTTATAGTCCAGCTTCTTATATGACTGTTTTGCTGCCTTGCCTCTGCCCTTTGCAGCCTTCTTTACAGGCGCTTGTACCGTTTTGCCGGTAAACTTAGGATCCTCACTATCTAAAACGAGCTGATATGTCTTGTGCTTTGGCACTCCGACTCTGTAATCAGGTCTCTCTACCGGTGTGAAATTGATGACAAAGAGCATATTATTCTTGCCATCCTTACTCTTTCTGATAAAGCTGAAGATGCTTCTGTCTGCATCGTTTGCATTTATCCATTCAAAGCCTTCCCAGCTTGAATCCAGCTCATACAGACAGCGGTTTCTCCTATAGAGGTGAAGCAGCTCCTTTACCCAGTTCTGGATCTTTTTATGCTCCGGATTCTCAAGCAGATACCAGTCGAGTTCTCTTTCCTCACTCCACTCCTGCTTCTGTGCAAACTCCTGTCCCATGAAAAGAAGCTTCTTTCCACAGTGTCCCATCATAAATGCATATCCTGCCATGAGGTTCTTGAATTTATCCCCTTCTAAGCCCGGCATTTTGTTGAGCATAGAACACTTCAGATGTACCACCTCATCATGTGACAGTACCAGAATATATTTCTCACTCTCATTATAGCTCATCGCAAATGTCATCTTGTTGTGGTTATTTTTACGGAAATATGGATCCAGCTTCATATAATCAAGGAAGTCATGCATCCATCCCATGTTCCATTTGTAGCTGAAGTTCAGTCCGTCTTCCTCTACCTTGCCTGTTACCTTTGGCCATGCGGTAGACTCTTCGGCTATCATTACAGTTCCGTGATTTCTTCCAAGTATGAGTGTATTGATATGCTTGAAAAACTCTACTGCCTCGAGGTTCTTATTTCCTCCAAACTTGTTTGGCACCCACTGTCCGTCGTTCTTTCCATAGTCAAGATAAAGCATTGACGCAACTGCATCCACACGGAGTCCGTCTACGTGGTAATTTTCTATCCACATCAATGCACTTCCGATAAGGAAGTTCTTTACTTCATTCTTACCGTAGTCAAATATCTTTGTGCCCCAGTCAGGATGCTCTCCCTTTCTTGGGTCTGCATACTCATATGTGGCTGTTCCATCGAAATTGGCAAGTCCATGCGCATCCTTTGGGAAATGTGCAGGTACCCAGTCGAGGATTACTCCGATATTATTTTTATGGCACTGATCAACAAAGTATGCAAAATCCTCAGGCTCTCCATACCTCGATGTAGGTGCATAGTAGCCTGTCACCTGATATCCCCATGAGCCATCAAACGGATACTCTGAAATACCCATAAGCTCAATATGTGTATATCCCATAGTTTTTACATAGGATATGAGTGATTTTGCAAGCTCCCTGTATGTATAAAAGCCCTCATCATCCCTGCCCGGATGTCTCATCCATGAGCCCGGATGGCACTCATATATAGCCATAGGTGAAGAATATACATCAGCATCTGACTTTGCTGCTCTCTTATCCATCCACTCTTTGTCAGTCCATGTGAAGTGCTCGATATCTGTGATGATTGACGCTGTTCCCGGACGAAGCTCTGCGTAGTTTGCGTATGGATCCGCCTTGTACAGCTTATCACCCTGTTCAGTGACTATAATAAACTTATACATCTGACCCTTTTGCGCTCCCGGTACAAAAAGCTCATACACTCCCATGGTTTCCGGCTCTACACGCTTCATCTCATGACTGGTCTCATTCCAGTCGTTAAACTCACCAAACACGTATACTTCCCTCGCATGTGGCGCCCAGACGTCAAAGCACACTCCTTTTTTTCCTTTACGCTCAGCTAAGTGAGCACCCATCTTCTTGTAGATATCATAGTGTGTTGCCTGACCAAACAGGTAACAATCCATTGCTGTAAAATTACACATATATATACCCCCCATAAGTATTTATTTTTCCCTGAAATGATCCTCTTTGAGTACAATTCGGTCATCATCTGTATATCGCCTGGCTGTCAGAATACTTATAGCCTTCTTAAGTCCGCTGTGAGCCTCCCTGTCTATAGCCTCGTCAATTATATCCTTGACCTCTGTCAGAGTGGTAGCCTGGTCTATCCTCTCAATATTGCTGATTCTGTTATGCAATGCCAGAATAGCCATCTCATCTATCTTGTACCCAAGCTCTGCAGAGTACGATTTGGCAAACAATACGAGTTCATCATTTGTAAAAATAGGGACCGATATCTTTTCCGTGAACTTGGATGCAAAGCCCTCATCCATTGAGAGAGCCTTCTTTATACCCTTTGATGTATCCTCAAGTATATAGAGTGTTCCTGTAATATCATGCTCCATCAAAAATGATAGCTGGGCAGCTATGCTGCGGTCGATATCACCGGCTCTTTCTATGATGAGACAGCCTCCTGTTATCTTTCTGACTACCTGCTGCACATCCTTTTTATTGAGTGCGGCAGCATCAATCTTACCCATCTTTCCTGTAAGCTGTTCACCATCTTTTTGTAATACCTTTATAAAGCTTGTAGCAAGCATTGTCTTTCCGCAACCCTGCTCTCCCTGTATAATGAGGTTGCCTGTGGATGCGTTTTCTTTCCTGTTGAAATGTTCAAGCACTGCATTATATGCCTTGCAGATCTGATCCTCCATACCCTTTACCGGTATGAAATATGAAAATATAGCTTTCTGTTCGCTTGTAAGCTCTTTTATATGTTTTGTTTCTTTCAATTTCGAGTCATCTTCTTCGCTGTCTAAATCCTCCGGCAATGAAATATCCGGCATTTTTCTTGTCTTAGCCATATCCAGCTTCTTCTCCAGTCCCGGATTCTTTGCTGTCATCTTGGCTATTTCCTGCTCGATAAATGATGTCACATGATCAAAATCTCTCTTCTCAGAAACGTTTTCTTTCTCCTGTGAAGTCTCATCATCTGATGTATCATCATCGACATTTAACATATCATCTGTTATTTCAGGCATCATGGTAGTCGGCTGCATGAGTACCTCGTCTTTCTCAGACTCCTCTGCCATAATTATATCCTCCGGCTCTCCAACCGGTTCCTTGACTTCATCTGCAGCATCTTCAGGTGCTTCCTGCGGCTCCTGCACTTCGTCTATAGCCTCTTCAGGTGCTTCCTGCGACTCCTGTGCTTCTTCTATAGCCTCTTCCGATGCTTCCTGCGGCTCCTGTGCTTCGTCTATAGTATCTTCCGATGCTTCCTGCGGCTCCTGTACTTCATCCACAGTCTCATCTGCATAAAGCTCCTGCATATCCGGTTTCTGCTCTTCTTCAGGCTCCTTCAAGGCAGCTTTCTGCTCTATAATATCAACCGGGACCTTCAAATACTCCTCCTCAAGAAGTTCCTTCGGAGTGACACCTGCATCCAGCTTTGGAATGACATCATTTAGTCTCTCCATGATGTCTCCTGCCTCCTGAAGTGCTCTTGCCTTAGCTGACTCAAGTTTCTGCTGCTCAGCCTCTTTAAGTGCAATTTCAGCCGCATGTCTGGTCTTTTCCCATTCTTCAAGCACATCCTGTATAGACATCTGTCCTGTAATCTGATGCTCAAGCTGAGTCTTTTCACTCATGACCATAGACATCTGTCCGTCAGCGTCTTCACCCAAAAGCTCCTTGAAATTCAACTTAAGCGAACCATCTATCTCTTCATCTGTAGCGATATGCTCTGTCTCTTCCGGCTGCTGTACATACTCTTCCTGCTCCTTTTCGAGCTTGAGATAAGGAATATCCTCAACTATCTTTTTGATGGTATCCATCGTATCAGCAACTTCATTCTTGCCCTTGGCCTCCATGATCTGCTGCATACCCTTGGCAATCTCCTGCTGTAAATTTACAGTATTGAACTTCTCCTGATTTACAGTAATCTGTGGGATAGTTACGTCATCATGCACTATCTCTCCGCCCTTTACCATCTCCATGGCACCTATCTCAGTGACCTCAGCCTCATCCTTTATCTTAGCCGGCTTTTCCTTCTCTGCCTTGAATCGTCTGTACTTTTCCTCCTGAGCCTTGGTAAGTGGCTGATAAAGCATCTTAAGCTCCAGCGCACGCTCCACATATGGTCCGTCTCCGAACCACAGAATGAGCTCATCACAGGCATCTATACACTTATCGGCTTTTCCGGCCTTGTGGTATAGATATGCAAGCTCATATGCCCACTCCTCAGTGTATTCTTCATCCTTGTACTCTTCAAGAATAGTGATAAGCTCATCAAATGAAGCTCCCTGCCCTTTTTTGATGGCATATCTTAATACATACTTCATATCATCATGAGGCGCTATCTCAACAAACTCATCATAATACTCTGTAGCAGCATCATAATCACCCATCTTGATGGCGACCTCAGCCAGTCTGTATATAATCATCCTGCCGATTGGTGAACGGTCATAGGCCATTAAAAGTATGTCCCTTGCATCCTGGTATCTTTCGGCCTTCTCGTAGATTTCGCCGATTTTAACGAGTGTATTTACATTTTTAATTTTGTTCCAATTTATGCTATCCGCAATCTCTGCTGCGCTCATATAGCCCTCCTCGGCGCTTAGGGCTTTTATCTGATCCAGCTTGAGATTGTATTCGTATTTATCCACTTATTTCACCTACTCGTATTTAAGCTTATTATTTTTGGTATCTACGCCTGTTGTCTTTGTATAATCCCTTGTGTCCTCAGGAAGCTTCTTTTTCCTGAGAGCATAATTAACAACTCTTTTCACAATATAGTATATCACAGCAAAGGTTGGAACACCAAGTAACATTCCAAGAAAACCAAACATTCCTCCGCCGATTAGTATGGCAAACATAACCCAGAAGGTCGAAAGACCGGTAGATGAGCCAAGTATCTTAGGCCCTATTATATTACCATCCACCTGCTGCAGCACGACAATAAATATCAGAAGATAAAGCGCATGCCACGGACTCTGAATTACTACTATGAGTAACGATGGAATTGCACCGATAAACGGTCCGAATACCGGAATCACATTTGTGACGCCGATAATCACTGCAACGAGCACCGATGATGGAATCCTTAAAATCAGACATCCGAAATATGCAATCACACCTATAATCAGTGAATCTATAATCTTACCGCTTATGAAGCCTCCAAAAATCTCATTTGTCTTTCTGATCGTCTCAATGATGATATTGCCTGTCTTTGGCTTGCAGACAGCATATATTATCTTTTTGCTCTGTCCTGCGAGAGTCTCCTGAATACTCATCACATAGACCATCACGATTATTCCGATAATAAAATTAAATAAGCCTCTGACTACCGAAATCACACCGGTTGTAATCTGTGCAACATACTTCTGTGCCTCAGGAATCAGCTTTTCTGTGGCATAATCCTCAATGTAGTCGGTTGCATTCTGTAAACCTGTGCTCGCGAGCTCAGCAATTTTGCTGTCCCCGAAATTGCCGTTCTTTATCATGTTAATGAATGCCGCAACATCATTTGGCAGTGTCTTCATAAGTCCTGATATACTTGCTATGACAGAAGGCACAATAGCCGCAATGAGGAGCGAAATAATCGCTACCAGAATAATAACCGAGCCTGTGATTGCAAGAGCTCTTGAAACCTTTCGCAGCTTGCTTTCGCTTTTCATCTTTTTGGAAAGAAGCTTTTTAAAGCATCTTTCCAGCCACAGCATGACAGGATTCATCAGGTATGCAAGCACAAGTCCCATTATAATAGGCATTGCTGCCGCAAGCAGCTTGCTCCATATGCCTGCAAAGCCCTCAAATCTGTACAGTGCAAAGAAAAACAGTATACTGACTGCAAACGTGACAAATACCATGACACCTATTCTGATCAGATGTGGCCATTCCTCACGCCCCGGGTGCGAATTCTGCTTCGCACCCTTATCTGCATTTATCTCAATGTTTGATTTTTTACCAGCTTTTCCGGTTTCTTCCATCGGATTAAACTCTCCTTATTTACGGTTATAGTTGATGAGACATCCCTTTAATATTATCTCTCTTTCATCATCTGTGAGCTCACCCATCTTCAGTGTAAATGGCTTTAATTCACCATCCTTGACAACATATGCCTCAAACTCCGTCTTTGCATCCTCGATTTCCTTCTTGATTCCCGGAAGGAAGATATAGTCGAGGTTGTGGAACGGAAGCTCTCCCTCATCGATGATGAATGGAAGCATTCCCCAGTTGATAAGGTTTGAACGGTATCTCTTTGTGGCATACTCGTTTGCGATATTTGCCCAGCCTCCGAGTACCTTCTGGCAGCTAGCAGCCTGCTCTCTTGCTGAGCCGTCACCCGGCTTAACAGCAAAAATTGTGCTTCCGAAGCCCATATTCTCATGGCTTGCCTCAGGGAATTTTTTCTTTACTACTCCCATGATTTCAGCAACCTCAGGAACAGCCTTTCCTGCGCACTCACCACTCTCTATAGCCTTCTGGGCCTTCTGGATTTCCTTTGCTCTGCCTACATACTCAGGATCCTTTCTTGAAAGTGCGAACTCTGCAAGTCCAAGAGGGTTTGAACGATATGAAGATGTCTCTCCTGAAGGAATGAGCTCATCTGTTGTAGTAACAGGATCATGAATCTCTGAAACCACCTTAAGGAGCATATTCTCAGGAAGCGCACTCATTGCCGGCCAGTCCTTGATGTTTGGTCCGAACTGGATTTCAACTGAAGGATCTGCCACTCCATGGCTGTCAAACACACGGTTCTCATATATAGTCTTGTCAAAGAAATATTTTGGCTTTGTAAAGTTGACATCAATATCCGCTGCTGATGTAAGGAAGCCCTTGTTTGCTGCTGTTGCAGCGATTGAACGTGCATCCATGAGTGCCACTGAGCTGATCTGTCCGTTCTGTACCTTAGAACCCTCTCTGTTAGGGAAGTTTCTTGTTGAATGACGGATAGAGAATGCGTTGTTGGCAGGTGTATCTCCTGCACCAAAGCAAGGTCCGCAGAAAGCAGTCTTTACGATTGCACCTGTCTCAAGAAGCTTTGCTACAGCTCCGTTTTTCACAAGCTCCATGTATATTGGAGTAGATGCCGGGTAAACACTCAGTGTAAACTCGTCTGCTCCGATTGAATGTCCGTTTAATATGTCAGCCGCATCGCAGATATTCTCAAATCCACCGCCTGCACAGCCTGCGATGATTCCCTGGTCTACATACAGTTTTCCGTCTCTTACCTTACTCTTTAAATCAAGCTTCACCTTGCCGTCAAAGCTTACCTCAGCTCTCTTCTCACAGTCATCAAGAATATCCATGAGGTTTGCATTGAGCTCATCGATAGTGTAGGTATTGCTTGGGTGGAATGGCATAGCTATCATTGGGCGGATCTGGCTTAAATCAATCTCAATAAATCTGTCGTAGTAAGCCACCTCACCCGGATTAAGCTCCTTGTGGTCCTCAGCCCTACCGTGAATCTCAAAGAATTCCTTAACCTGGTCATCTGTTCTCCAGATAGAAGAAAGACATGTAGTCTCTGTTGTCATAACATCGACACCTATACGGAAGTCAACGCTCAGATTAGACACACCCGGTCCTACAAACTCCATAACTTTGTTCTTTACAAATCCGTTTCCGAATACCTCTCCGATAATTGCAAGTGCGACATCCTGTGGTCCAACGCCCTTGATTGGCTCTCCTGTCAGGTAAATGCCTACTACCTCAGGCATATCAATATCATATGTCTGTTCAAGAAGCTGCTTAACAAGCTCAGGTCCACCCTCGCCGACTGCCATAGTACCAAGTGCACCATAACGTGTATGTGAATCAGAACCAAGTATCATTTTTCCGCCGCCGGCAAGCATCTCTCGTGCAAACTGATGGATAACTGCCTGATGAGGTGGTACATAGATTCCACCGTACTTCTTTGCACATGTGAGACCAAACATGTGGTCATCCTCATTGATTGTTCCACCAACTGCACAAAGGCTGTTGTGACAGTTTGTAAGTACATACGGGATAGGGAATTTCTCAAGTCCTGAAGCTCGTGCTGTCTGGATGATACCTACAAATGTGATATCATGCGATGTAAGCTTATCAAACTTAATCTGAAGCTTGTCCATATTGCCGGATGTATTGTGCTCCTTTAAAATACCGTAAGCAATTGTCTCCTGCTTAGCTGTCTGTTTATCGATGTCCATGCCGGTCTTGCTTTTGACAGCTGCCTGAGCATCCGGTCCATCAATTATTACTTCCTTACCGTTTAAAAGGTAAGCACCATTTTCATATAATTTCACTTATTCTACCTCCGTATGTGTATTTCAAAATTCTTTTATTTACTATTATATAATATCTGTCTCTTATACACATCTCCGAGCCCACGAGACCGATCAGT
>ERZ1027171.618-NODE-618-length-14849-cov-4.495268_pt1 | contig 14849 bp, 10 predicted proteins | sample MGYA00519274_ERZ1027171 | MGnify/ENA primary metagenome ERZ1027171 (study PRJEB26926, sample SAMN06164681) | human gut metagenome | biome: ENVO:00009003; feature: ENVO:2100002; material: ENVO:00002003 | host: Homo sapiens | place: USA | collected 2012 ... | reverse complement strand
GCCGTAGCGGATGTTCTCCATGATGGTGCCCTTGAACAGCCAGGTGTCCTGCAGCACCATGCCGAAGCCCTCGCGCAGAGCGCTGCGGTCAAAGTCGCGCACGTCGTGGCCGTTCAGGGTGATGGAACCGGCGTCCACATCGTAGAAGCGCATGAGCAGCTTGACCATGGTGGTCTTGCCCGCGCCGGTGGGGCCTACGATGGCCACCTTCTGGCCGGGCTTCACCGTACAGCTGAAGTCGTGGATGATGGTCTTGTCCGGGGTGTAGCCGAATTTGACGTGGTCGAAGGTCACCTGACCGTCGATGCAGGCGGGGTCTGCCCGGCGGGCCGGGTCGGCGGTCTGGTCCTCTTCCGGCTCGTTCAGGAACTCGAACACCCGCTCGGCGGCAGCGGCCATGCTCTGCAGCATGTTGGACACCTGCGACAGCTGCTGGATGGGCTGGGTGAAGTTCTTGACGTACTGGATGAAGGCCTGGATGTCGCCGATGGTGATGGTGCCGTTGGCGGCAAAGATGCTGCCCACGATGGCCACCGCCACATAGCCCAGGTTGCCCACAAAGTTCATGATGGGCATCATCAGGCCCGAGAGGAACTGGCTTTTCCAGGCGGATTCGTACAGCTTGTCGTTGGCAGCGTTGAAGTCTGCCAGCACCACGGCCTCGCGGTTGAAGGCCTTGACCACGTTGTGGCCGGAGTAGACTTCTTCCACCTGACCGTTCACAACGCCCAAGGTAGCCTGCTGGGCCTTGAAGTATTTCTGGCTGAACCTGACCACCAGCATCACCAGTACCAGAGAGACAGGCAGGATGAGCAGTGCGATCAGGGTCATTTTGGGGCTGATGGACAACATCATGATCAGCACGCCGATCATGGTGGTAATACTGGTGATGAGCTGGGTCACGCTCTGGTTCAGGCTCTGGCCCAGGGTGTCCACATCGTTGGTGATGCGGGAGAGCACCTCGCCGACCGTCCGCTTTTCAAAGTAGGCCAGAGGCAGGCGGTTGATCTTCTCGCTGATCTGGCGGCGGAAATCATAGCAGACCTTCTGGGAAAGGCCGGTCATCAGCCAGCCCTGAATGAAGCTGAATGCCGCGGAGCAGAGGTACATGGCCAGCAGGGTGAGCAGGATCTTGCCGATGTAGGCAAAGTCGATGCTGCCGATCCCCCGCAGCTTGGCGATCCAGCCGGTGGCAAGGGCCGTGGTGGCCTTGGCCAGAATTTTGGGGCCTGCGATATTGAAGATGGTGGAAAGGATGGCAAAGACCATCACAACGATGAGGGAAAGCTTATACTGGTGCAATGCGCTGAGGAGCTGCCGCAGAGTGCCCTTGAAATCCTTGGCGCGCTCGGTGGTCTGTTTTCCGGGTCTCGGCATATCACTCATCCTCCTTTCCGGTGTTCAGGTCTTGCAGGTTGAGCTCCTTCTGGCTCAGCTGGCTCCTGGCAATCTCCTGATATTCAGGGCAGGTGGCCATGAGCTGAGCATGAGTACCCTTGCCCACAAGCCTGCCGTCATCCAGCACCAGGATCTGATTGGCGTGGAGGACGGTGGAAATGCGCTGTGCCACGATGATCACGGTGGCGTTGTCAGTCTCTTCCTTCAGCGCACGGCGCAGGGTGACATCCGTTTTGTAGTCAAGGGCAGAGAAGCTGTCGTCGAACAGATAGATCTTCGGCTCCTTGGCAATGGCGCGGGCGATGGAGAGCCGCTGCTTCTGGCCGCCGGATACGTTGGAGCCGCCCTGTGCAATGGGGCTTGCATAGCCCTCGGGCTTTGCGTCGATGAACTCGGTGGCCTGTGCGATGGAAGCTGCCTTCTTCATGCCCGCATCGGTGATCTGCGCACCGCCGAATTTCAGATTGCTCTCGATGGTGCCGCTGAACAGAACGCCCTTCTGGGGCACATAGCCCAAAAGGCTGTGGAGCTGCTCCTGCGGCATCTCCCGCACATCGATGCCGTCGATGGTCACGCGGCCGCCGGTGACATCATAAAAGCGGGGGATGAGGTTGAGCAGGCTGGATTTGCCGCAGCCGGTGGAGCCGATGATGGCTGTGGTCTCGCCGGGGTTTGCGGTAAAGCTGATGTGCTCCAGCGCGTCGCTGTCGGCACCGGGGAAGCGGAAGCTGACATCCTCGAACCGGACCACGCCAGCCCAGTCCTTCTTTTCAAGGGCGGGCTTTGCGGTGGCAGCGTCGGGATCATGGATAGAAGCCTTGGTGCGGCAGACCTCGTCGATACGGTCAGCAGCCACACCGGCACGGGGAAGCATCACGGCCACCATGGCCAGCATCAGGAAAGACATGACGATCTGCATGGTGTAGGTGATGAATGCGATCATCTCGCCCACCTGCATGTTTCCGGCATCCATGGCCTTGCCGCCGAACCAGACGATGAGCAGGCTGGTGCCGTTCATGATCAGGGTCATAAAGGGCATCATGGCCACCATGGCGCGGTTGGTGAACAGCTGGGTGCCCATCAGGTCCCGGTTGGCCTTGTCGAAGCGCTGTTCCTCAAACTGTTCGCGGCTGAAGGCACGCACCGGCATAATGCCGGTGAGGATCTCGCGGCTGACGAGGTTCAGCTTGTCCACCAGCGTCTGCATGATCTTGAACTTGGGCATGGCGATGCTCATCAGAACCGTGATGAGCAGAAGCAGAGCGGCCACGTCCAGCACGATGATCCAGGCAAGGCCGGTGTTGCCCTGGGTGACGTGCATCACGCCGCCGATGCCCAGAATGGGAGCGTAGGCCACCATGCGCAGCAGGATGACACAGGTGAACTGCACCTGCTGGATATCGTTGGTGGTGCGGGTGATCAGGGAAGCGGTGGAGAAATTCTCGATCTCCGCGTTGGAAAAGTGGATGACCGAGGAGAAGGTCTCTCTGCGCAGCTCCCGGCCGATGGAAGCCGAAACGCGGGAGGCGATCAGGCCCACCAGAATGGCAACGACCACCATCAGCAGGGTCAGGGCCAGCATCTGGCCGCCCACACGGAAGAGGTAGGCCATCTGTACATCATGGGAAACGCCCTGTGCCTCATATTCCAGGCTGACCAGCAGGCTGGCCTGACTTGCCATGCTGGAAAGGGTGGTCTCGTCCACCTGTTCCATGGCGCTGGCCAGCTGCTGCTGGATCATTTCCCGGGAAAAACCGGGCATCTGGGCCAGGGCTGTGAACTGGGCACAAACGGCATCCAGATCTTCCGCCGTGGGAGCAGCGGTCATGGTCTCTGCTTCAGCCCCGGCAGTCTCGTCCTCGCTCTGATAGCCGGACAGCGGAGCCATGGCGGCAGCGTTTTGCCCGGCAGGGGCGTTGGCATTCTGCGCCGCCGCCATATACAGCACGATATCCGGTGTGGTAACGGCCTCCTCCAGAGCCGTGCGCTCGGCATCGGTCAGGTCACTGCGGAGCTTCAGAACACCGTCGTCCTGAAGATAATATCCGTAGGCATTCTGCAGTGCATCCGCATCCTCTTCGCTCATCAAAAGCGAGAGGGCATCCAGTGTGCTTTGGCGCACAGTCTCCGGCAGGGGACTTTCAATGCCGCCCTGCTGGATGCCGGTGTCCACGATCTTGCTCGTGTAATCCGGCAGGGAAAGGTCGCAGTAGGCCTGCACGAACAGCAGAGCCACCACGGCAAGGCAGGCGGCCCAGTGGCGGGCCAGCTGCTTGAAAATTTTACCCATTTTCGTTTTCTCCCTTCAATTTTGCTTGTAGCTCCGCATTTTCCGCTTCCACAGCCTCCAGCAGCACACCGGTCAGGGAGAACAGCTGCTCCCGCTGCTCTTCCGGGATGCGGCAGATGACCCGCTCAAAGTAACGGCTGATGGCAGTTTCGACCTGGCGGCTGGCATCCAACCCCTTTTCCGTGGGGCGCACCAGCGTTTTGCGGCGGTCATTGGGGTCTGTGATCCGCTCAATGAGTCCATCCTGCTCCAGCTGGCGCAGCGCGCGGGAAACAGCGGGCAGGGGCTGTTTGACGGCGGCAGCCAGATCGGAAACATAGATGGTGCCATTCTGGCCATGCTCTTCAATGGTCATCAGCACGCCTTCCAGCATGATGAAATGGCACTTGGGGCAGCTTTCCAGTGCCATTTTGGCACCGCGTTTGCCTTCCGTGCTCAGCCGATGCAGATAATGGACCACGGCGAACAGTTCCGGTGCGCTCTTCTGCGGCATACGAATCCTCCTTATCACTTGACAGATGCAAATACTTAACATATGATAACTATTTGCTGATGACAATAATATACCCGCCTGCATCGGAATGCAAGCGGGTAAAAATGAATTTTTTGAAAACTCTGAAGATCCTGCGCATCAAGGAGAAAAATCACTCGTGGAGCTGACGTTCTTCCACCAGACTCTCTCGTTTGCTGCTGATACGTCCCAGCCCGTAGGCCAAAAACGTGGCGCAAAGCAGGTTCAGCCATGCCAGCGATGCACCGCTGAAGGTGTTGGTAACGCCGATGAGAAGGTTTGCCAGACAGAGCAGCCTTACCATCTGTCCAATTTTGTTCAGGTGGGAGATACGAGAATCCACATCCGAAAACAGATCAAAGGGACCTAGCTGGGCGCTGCGGCGGAAATATCCCCAACTGAAGCAATGCCCAACGCTCTGTGCTTCCAACTCTTCCATGAAACTTTCAAAATCCGGGGAACTGTCCAGCATGGCAAGCCGGATGATGTACTGGCCGGGTTCCGTCTTTTCAAAGGTGTAGGTACAGAACCCGGCATTCTGCAGGGCCCAGCCCTCCTGCGCCATTTCGTTGAGCCAGCGTTCTTCTTTTTCAAATTCCCAGACCCAGAAATTCCGATGCAGCGTTTTTGTTTCACTCATACCTGTTCCTCCTGTAAAATGGCGCGGCCATTGGCAGCAAGCTCCTCCAGCCGGACCAGCTCCTGTTTGAGCACCTTCAGCCCGGCGGATGTCAATTGGTATTCTTTTTTGCGGCTTCCGCTTTCCATGGGCAGGGGAGAGATCCACCCCTTTTCGCACAGGGCATTCAGGGCACCGTACAGGGTTCCGGCGGCCAGCCGTACCCTTCCGCCGGAGAGCTGCTGGGTCTCCTGCATGATGCCGTAGCCATGCCGCGGATGATAGAGGGAAAGCAGGATGTAGTAGGTGGTTTCCGTCAGTGCCGGATTTTCCATTATATCACCTCGCTTTGTATCGCTATGCGATATATCGTGGATGTATTATATCGCTTCGCGATATAACTGTCAAGGGGCTGAAAATAAAAAAGCTCTCCCGGAGGGGAGAGCAAAGACAAACAACCAGAGAAAACCGGTCAACGATCGTGGAACAGCCGGTTATCCACCCAGATGCAGACGCAGGCACCCAGCACAGAGATGACGAAGGAGCTGATGCTGCCGGTGGCATGGATGCCGATGAGACCGAACAGGAACTCGCCCACAAAGCTGCCCAGAATACCCAGCACAATGTTGCGGCCGGTGGAAGTCTGGGTGCCCATAAAGCGGTTGGCGATGTGACCGGCCAGAGCGCCTACCAGCACGCCCACGAACAGGGAAGCCAGCAGGCCGATCAGAGAGAACAGGCCCATCAGCACGCCCACCAGAGCGCAGATCAGGGCAAGGACGATCAGGATAGACAAAGTGATCATACAGAAGCCTCCTTGGTTTCTTTTGTAAGAACGGCATTTTCTGCCGCGTACCGGCAGATGTCGTTCAGACAGCACTTTTCACATTCGGGTTTGCGGGCATTGCAGACGGCCCGGCCATGCATCACAAAGCGGTGGCACAGGTCACTGCCTTCCTCCGGCGGAATGATCTTCCACAGGGCCATCTCCACCTTCTGCGGCTCCTTGATGCCATCCACCAGCCCGATTTTATTGCACAGCCGGATGCAGTGGGTATCTGTGACGATAGCGGGTTTGCAGAACACATCGCCCATGATCAGGTTGGCGCTCTTGCGGCCCACGCCGGGCAATGCCAGCAGCTCTTCAAAGGTGGTGGGCACTTTGCAGTTGTATTTATCCCGCAGCACCCGCATACAGGCCGAGATATCCCGGGCCTTGCTGCGGCCCAGCCCACAGGGCTTGACAATGGCTTCAATCTCATCGGGCTCTGCCGCAGCCAATGCCGCTACATTGGGGTATTTTGCAAACAAGTCCTGTACCACAATGTTCACCCGGGCATCGGTGCACTGAGCCGCCAGCCGGACACTGACCAGCAGCTGCCAGGCGTGGTCGTAATCCAGCGTGCAGGCTGCATCCGGATATTCTGTTTTCAGCCGGTCGATGACCTGGAGCGCCAGCTCCTTTTTGGCAGAGAGATCTTCTGCCGCAGCAGCTTTCTTCATCTGAACCCCTCGTTTCCCGTAAATGTACTATGATAATAGCATGTTTCGACTTTTTTGTAAATGGGGTTTGTGGCATCCATCTGAGAATGATTTTCATTATTGCTCTTGCTGTTCGTGTAAAAATGAGGTATACTATTTCTATATAAGGCCCATGCAGAACAGCAGGGCAGTACAGGAGGGAACGCCCGATGAATGAACCGCTGGCGCAGCGTATGCGCCCCAAAACGCTGGCCGAAGTCTGCGGCCAGCAGCATCTGCTGGCCCCGGGGCGGGTGTTCCGCCGCACCATCGAGAGCGGCCGCATCCCCAACATGATCTTTTACGGCCCGTCCGGCACGGGCAAGACCACTGTGGCCCGCATCATTGCCGAGAACAGCGGCATGACGCTGCACAAGCTCAACGGAACTTCCTGCGGCACGGGGGATATCAAGGCAGTGCTCAAGGATATCGGCACACTGGCCGGGGCGGGGGGCATTCTGCTGTACCTCGATGAGATCCAGTATCTGAACAAGAAACAGCAGCAAAGCCTGCTGGAGTGCATTGAAGACGGAACTGTGACCCTGATCGCCTCCACCACCGAGAACCCCTATTTTTACATCTATAATGCACTGCTTTCCCGCTGCACTGTGTTCGAGTTCAAATCGCTGACAGCTGCGGATGTGGAGCAGGGGCTGCGGAACGCCCTGAAAAAGCTTTCGGAGAGTGAGGGCACGCCCATCCGGATGGAGGACGATGCCTGTGCCTATCTTGCAGAGAGCGCGGGCGGCGATCTGCGCAAGGCACTGGGGTGCCTTGATTTTGCAGTGACGGCGGCGGCTCCCGAACCGGAGGGAAAACACATCACGCTGGATATGATCCAGCAGGTCACCCGCCGCACTGCCATGCGGTATGACCGGGACGGCGATGACCATTATGATATCGTGTCGGCTTACCAGAAATCCATGCGCGGCTCCGACCCGGATGCAGCGCTCCACTATCTGGCCCGGCTGCTGGAAGCCGGGGATCTGCCCTCGGCCTGCCGTCGGCTTATGGTGTGCGCCTGCGAGGATGTGGGCCTTGCCTACCCGCAGATCATCCCCATCGTCAAGGCGGCGGTGGATATCGCCAACGCGGTGGGCCTGCCCGAAGCGCGGCTGGCCCTGGCGGATGCAGTTGTGCTGGTGGCGACCAGCCCCAAATCCAACAGCGCCCATGATGCCATCAACGCCGCCATTGCGGATGTGCAGGCCGGGCGTACCGGGCCCATTCCCCGCCAGCTGCAGAACAAGCACTATGACGGGGAGGATGCGCTGGTAAAGGGCCAGAATTACAAGTATGCCCACGATTACCCCAACCACTGGGTCGAGCAGCAGTATCTGCCGGATGTGCTCAAGAACACAAAATACTATACCTTTGGGGAAAACAAGAATGAGCAGGCCTCCCGCGCATATTGGGCGCGGATCAAGGGCGAAGAGAACGTATAAAGGGAAGAGAAGGAGAGAGGAAGATGCGTTATTCCAAACAGCGGGAGCTGGTGCTGCACACCGTGGAGCAGCTTTGCGACCACCCCACCGCCGAAGAAATCTTTGATAAGGCGGCCCCGGAGTGCCCGGGCCTGAGCCTGGGCACCGTTTACCGCAACCTGAACAGTCTGGTGGAGGCAGGCATGGTGCGCCGGGTGTCCATTCCGGGCAGGGCGGATCGTTTTGACCACACCCTGTGCTGGCACAGCCACCTCTACTGCACGGCCTGCGGCGGCGTAGTGGATGCCGATGTGGACGAGAAACAGGTGATGAGGCTGGTGCGCCGCCAGAAGGATGTTGTGGTGCAGGACTGCGCTGTGGTGCTGTTCGGCCTGTGTGAAGCATGCGCCAAAAAGCAGGCAGAAGGCTGAATTACCCAGAAGGATTCTGAAATTTGCGGTTTCCCACTTGCCCTTATGGCAGAAAGAGGGTATACTAAAAAGAGCTTTTGAAAAATAAGGATGGTTTTTATTGGAATACATTAACTTTGAACACAACGAGACGGCTGCGGAGCTGGTGCGTGCGGCTTACGACACCCCGCCGCTGGCCTTTGTACACAGCTATGGCTGTCAGCAGAACGTCAACGATGGCGAGCGCATCAAGGGCGTGCTGGTGGATATCGGCTACGGCCTGTGCGATAAGCCCGAGGATGCAGACCTCATCCTCTTCAACACCTGCGCTGTGCGTGAGCACGCCGAGCAGCGCGTGTTCGGCAATGTGGGTGCACTGAAGGGCCTGAAGGAGAAAAAGCGCGGCCTGATGATCGGCCTGTGCGGCTGCATGGCCAACCAGAAACATGTGGTGGAAAAGCTGCGCAAGAGCTATCCCTATGTTGATCTGGTCTTTGGCGTGGATGGCATCGATACGCTGCCCCAGCTCATTGCTCAGAAGCTGCAGAAGCATAAGCGCGTGCTGATGGAGCCTGCCCAGCGCCCGGTCATCGTGGAGAACATTCCCATCCGGCGCGAGAGTGAGTTCCGCGCCTGGCTGCCCATCATGTACGGCTGCGACAATTTCTGCACCTACTGCATCGTACCTTATGTGCGGGGCCGTGAGAAGAGCCGCAAGCCCGGCGATATCCTGGCGGAGTTCCGGGGGCTGGTGGAAGCCGGATACAAGGAGATTACCCTGCTGGGCCAGAACGTGAACAGCTACGGAAAGGGCCTGGAAGAACAGGTGGACTTTGCTGATCTGCTCAATCTGCTCTGCGCTGTGCCCGGCGATTACCAGATCCGCTTTATGACCAGCCACCCGAAGGATGCCAGCCACAAGCTGATCGATACCATTGCGGCCCAGCCCCACCTGTGCAAGCATCTGCACCTGCCGGTGCAGTGCGGCTCGGATGAATTGCTGAAAAAGATGAACCGCCATTACACCATCGGGCAGTACATGGAGCTGATCGAGTACGCCCGCAAAAAGGTGCCCGGCATCACCTTCTCCAGCGATATCATCGTGGGCTTCCCCGGGGAAACGGAGGAGGATTTCCAGGACACGCTGGAACTTGTGAAGAAAGTCGGCTATATGCAGCTGTTCACCTTTATCTACTCCAAGCGCACCGGCACCAAGGCTGCCGAAATGCCCGACCCCACCCCTCGCGCGGAGAAAACCGACCGGATGACCCGTCTGCTCAAGGTGCAGGACGAGATTGCAATGGATCTGGTCCGGCAACAGGTGGGCCAGACTGTCCGGGTGCTGGTGGAAGGCTATGGCCGCAGCGACGGAACCCTCTCCGGCCGGTTGGACAACAACCTGACCGTGGAGTTTGCCGCAGACCCCGCCCTGATGGGCAGCTACGCACAAGTGCACCTGACCGGTGCCCGCGCTACTGTCTTGCTGGGCGAACTGGAAACGTGATCCCGGGGCACACCGGCCCCAATGATAATGTAACTATAAAAACAAACACATCAAAGGAGATTTTTGATTATGGATTGCATCGATCTGTTCAAGCGCGCCGCCATGGCACTGCAGACTGACCCCCGTTACCTGGCTCTGGATCAGGCCCGCAAGGCAAACGACAAGGATGAGGAGCTGCAGAATCTCATCGGGGAGTTCAATCTGGCCCGCATGGATCTGAACAACGAGATCAGCAAGAGCGAGCGCAGTGATGAGCGTATCGCCGAGCTGAACACCAAGGTCAACGACCTGTACGGCAAGATCATGGCTGACGAGGGTATGACTGCTTACAACGAGGCAAAGCGCGACTGCGAGAACCTGGTCAACTACATTGATGCCATCATCAACACCGCAATGAACGGCGGCGACCCCATGACCGTGCAGGAGCCCAGCGAATCCTGCACCGGCAGCTGCTCCACCTGCGGAGGCTGCCACTAACAGATAAAATGAGAACGCGGCTGCAAATCGCAGGCCGCGTTTTCCTTCCATTCGCAGTTACTTACTGCAAACCGACGGAAAGAAGCAAAGCGGCATAGCCCGCAGGAAAGGTGAACGATTATGGCAGAACTGTCGCCCATGATGCAGCAGTATATGGACATCAAGAAGCAGTATAAGGACGAGATCCTGTTTTACCGCATCGGCGACTTTTACGAGATGTTCTTTGACGATGCGCTGACCGCCTCCCGGGAGCTGGACCTGACCCTGACGGGCAAGCAGTGCGGCATGGAAGAGCGTGCCCCCATGTGCGGCGTGCCCTTCCACAGCTACGAGGGCTATGTGGCCCGCCTGATCGCCAAGGGATACAAGGTGGCGATCTGTGAGCAGATGGAGGACCCGTCCAAGGCAAAGGGACTGGTCAAGCGCGATATCATCCGGGTGGTCACGCCGGGCACTGTCATCGAGAGCAGTATGCTGCAGGATGACAAAAACAATTACATTGCAAGCATTTTTCTGAAAGGGAACGCGGCGGGCATCTGTTTTGCCGATGTTTCCACCGGCACGGCCCATATCACCGAGCTGAAACGGGAGAAGATCGTGCCTGCCGTGATCGCGGAGCTCTGCCGTTACCATCCCAGCGAGGTGCTGATGAACCCCGGAATGCTGGACTGCCGTGAGCTGACCGGCTATATCAAAAAGAATATGACCTGCTCTGTGGAGCTGGTGGAAGAGGAGCGCTACGCCCCGGGCCTTGTGGCCATCTCGCTGGAAAACCAGTTTGGCCGCAATTGGGATGAGACCACCTCTATCGATAAAAAAGGTCTGGTGCGGTTTGCCATGGCCGCGCTTCTGGAATACCTGCACACCACCCAGATCAAAGGTGTGGAGCGCCTGAAGACCGTCATCAGCTACAACGAAGCCCAGTATATGCAGCTTTCGCCTGTGACGCGGGCTAACCTTGAACTCACCGAGACCCTGCGGGGCCGCGAGAAGCGGGGGACTCTGCTCTGGGTGCTGGACAAGACCAGCACTGCCATGGGCAAGCGGCTGCTCCGCACCTGGATCGAGCAGCCGCTGCTTTCCAGCGATGCCATCAACCACCGTCTGGATGCTGTGGAAAGCCTGGTCAACCAGACCGTACAGCGCGGCGATCTGATCGAAGAACTGCATTACATCGCCGATCTGGAGCGTATGATGACCCGCACGGTCTACGGCTCGGCCACGCCCAAAGAGATCTATGCCATGGCACAGACCTGTGAGCGCCTGCCCAGCCTGCGCCAGCAGGCCGAAAGCTGCGGCTGCGCCGAACTCAGCGAGATCGTCTCCAGGATCGACCCGCTGAGCGATATCAAGGACAAGATCTATGCCGCTGTGGACCCTGACGCACCTTCTACCCTGAAGGATGGTGGTGTCATTGCCAAGGGCTACCACCCCGAGGTGGACGAGCTGCGTTCCATCCGCGATAACACCAAGGGCGTGCTGGCTCAGCTCGAGACCCGCCTGCGGCAGGAGACCGGCATCCCCAAGCTGAAGATCGGCTATAACCATGTGTTTGGCTATTTCATCGAGGTCAGCAACTCTTATAAGGCACAGGTGCCGGAGAGCTACATCCGCAAGCAGACCCTGACCACCGGCGAACGCTACATCACACAGGAGCTCAAGGAGCTGGAAAATAAGATCCTGGGTGCTCACGAGCGGCTGATCGCTCTGGAACACCGGCTGTTCAATGAGCTGCTGGAAAGCATTGGTGCCCAGCTCGACCGCATCCAGCGTACAGCCAACGCCGTGGCAGAGCTGGACGTGCTGGCCGCTCTGGCTCAGGTGGCAGCAGAAAACAACTACTGCCGCCCCACTGTGGATGAGAGCGACCAACTGACCATCGTGGAGGGCCGCCACCCTGTGGTGGAGCAGATGCTCAAGGGCAGTCTGTTCGTACCCAATGATACCACCCTGAACTGCGGCGAGGATCGCTGCCTCATCATCACCGGCCCTAACATGGCAGGCAAATCGACCTATATGCGCCAGAATGCGCTGATTGCCCTGATGGCACAGATCGGTTCCTTTGTTCCGGCCAGAGAGTGCCATGTGGGCGTGGTGGATGCCATCTTTACCCGCATCGGCGCGTCGGATGACCTTTCGGCAGGTCAGTCCACCTTTATGGTGGAGATGACCGAGGTGGCAGAAATCCTGAAGAACGCTACCTCCCGCAGTCTGGTGGTGCTGGATGAGATCGGGCGCGGCACGTCCACCTTTGACGGTATGAGCATTGCCCGCGCCGTGGTGGAGCACATCAGCGACCCTGCCAAGGGACTGGGCTGCAAAACCCTCTTTGCCACCCATTACCACGAGCTGACGGACCTCGAGGGCACCATCAGCGGCGTGAAAAATTACAACATTGCGGTGAAAAAGCGGGGTGAGGACATCACCTTCCTGCGCCGCATCGTCCGCGGCCCTGCCGATGACAGCTATGGCATCGAGGTGGCAAAGCTGGCCGGTCTGCCCGGCACCGTGACCCGCCGCGCCCACGAGGTGCTGCGCGCACTGGAAGCCACTGCCCCCAAGAACAAGGTGGAGCAGATGGACTTTGACGCGCTGCAGGAGTATAACTCTCCCGCAGTGCCCAGCGAGGTGCTGGAAAAACTGGATGCGCTGGATGTGGAAACGCTGACCCCCATTGAAGCGCTGAATTTCCTGTACGAGCTGAAAAAGACCTTGAAGGGCAGCCTGAACGGCTGATTTCCTGAAAAATCCTAAAAAACAGGGGAGGGAACGAATATGGCAGTCATCCATGTTCTGGACAAGCACACGGCGGAGCTCATTGCAGCCGGTGAGGTGGTGGAGCGGCCTGCTTCCGTGGTGAAGGAGCTGCTGGAAAACGCCATTGATGCCGGGGCAAGCCAGATCACCGTGACCATTGAATCAGGCGGCGTGAAGCTGATCGAAATCAGCGACAACGGTTCGGGCATTGAAGCAGAGTATATCCCCACGGCATTCATCCGCCACGCCACCAGTAAGATCCGGACGGAGGATGATCTGAATCATATCCACACCCTGGGCTTCCGTGGAGAGGCGCTGGCTTCCATTGCCAGCGTGGCGCGGGTAGAAGTACTGACCCGTACTGAGAACGACGAGTGCGCCTCCGTTTACCGCATCGAGGGCGGCGAGGATTATCCGCTGGAGCCCGGTGCACGCGGCGTAGGCACTACCATCCGGGTGCAGGATCTGTTCTACAACACCCCGGCCCGGATGAAGTTCCTCAAAAAGGATTCCAGCGAGGGTACCTTTGTGGCGGATATCGTGGCCCATGTGGCCCTGAGCCACCCCGAGGTCAGCTTCAAGTTTGTCCGGGAGGGTAAGCTGCAGTATGTCACCCCCGGTGACGGCAAGCTGCGCAGTGCCGCCTACGCGGTGCTGGGCCGGGAATTCAGCCGTGACCTCATGGAGCTGGACAATCAGGAGGGGGTCTACCGGGTGTGGGGCCTCATCACCCAGCCCAGGAGCTGCCGCGCCAGCCGCAGTATGCAGTATTTCTACATCAATGGGCGCTATGTCCGCAACCGCACCATGATGGCAGCCATGGAAACAGCGTTCAAAGGCACCACGATGCAGGGCAAGTTCCCTGGAGGAATCTTGCTTCTGGAAATGCCCGCTGACCTTGTGGATGTCAATGTCCACCCGGCCAAGACTGAGGTGCGCTTTGCCCGGGAAAACGATATCTTTGACCTCGTTTATCACGCTGTCAAGCTGGCACTGGCCCAGCCGGGCACCGGAGAGCGGCGTTTTGCCTTTGAAGAGGATAAAAAGGACCAGAAATCCAACAAATCGGAAACAAGCAATCACACAACAGAAAATGATGTAAAGAAGAATAACTTTACAGGGCTTTCTGCCATCATTCCGGGCCAAGCTGAGCCGGGAACGCTCCATGAGCATACCCCTCAGCCCCAGCGGAGCTTCCGGAGCTTCACTCCGGCACCGGCAGCAGTACCGCCGTCCCGTCCGGCACCTGCAAACCACCCGGATATCCTGCCTGTGCCGGGCACTTCCGAGGAAAAGCCGACAGAGCACAGCTGGACAACGGTTGCATCGGGCCTGCCCATCCGGCAGGATGCCACCCTGCACAGCCCGGCACCAGCTCCCACGGAGAGTGAGCTTGAAGCACCCGCCTTTGCCGCAGCGCTGGGAGAAGGTGCATTGGACATTGAACCGGACAGCGCAGATCTGCCCGAACATCAGGACCACATGGCGGCATGGGATCCTGCCCCCAAGGAGGAAATGCCTGCCGCCCCAGCTCCGCAGCAGACCTCTGCTGCCGAGGATACGCCGGAACAGCTGGGCTTTGACGTGCAGGAAGGCCCTGCCCCTCTGCGCTATGTGGGTGAGATCTTCAAGACCTATATCCTCGCTGAGCGCGGGGAGGAGATCTGCATCATTGATAAGCACGCCGCCCACGAGCGCCAGCTTTTCGAGAAGCTGGCGGCAAACTATGGAGATGTTCCTGCCCAGCTGCTGCTGGAGCCGCTGGTGGTGGAGCTGTCGGCGGAGGAAAAGACTGCCCTCCTCTCCAACCTTGAGCTGCTGGAAAGCGCCGGACTGGAGATCGATGACTTTGGCGGCAACAGCGTGTTCCTGCGCTCTGTGCCCGCGGATGTGGAACCTGTCTCTTATACACATCTGACGCTGCCGACGATAAGGCTC
>ERZ1027171.567-NODE-567-length-15665-cov-5.735746_pt1 | contig 15665 bp, 14 predicted proteins | sample MGYA00519274_ERZ1027171 | MGnify/ENA primary metagenome ERZ1027171 (study PRJEB26926, sample SAMN06164681) | human gut metagenome | biome: ENVO:00009003; feature: ENVO:2100002; material: ENVO:00002003 | host: Homo sapiens | place: USA | collected 2012 ... | reverse complement strand
ACGGAGGGAGAGAAAAGCTTGATAAACCAAGCTTTTTAACTACCCCTCAGTCGCGTCACGCGCGACAGCTCCCCTGACAAGGGGAGGAAAATCTACACTTTTTCGACACGCTCAGGGTAATGTATTTTTATGGAAAATACATTACCCGAAAGCGTTATTCAAAACGCTTTGCAATGCGTTGGTCGTTGCCGATAAATTGATAAATATCATATTTCCCCAAAATGCGCGAGGAGATTCTAGTAGTGTACTTTTGCTCCAATTCGCTGAGGGAAAGATTCGTGTTAATAATGGTCGGTCTACCGCTTAACTCACGTGTGTTCAGAATGTTATACACCGCCGCAACCGTAAAGCCCGTGGTGAATTCTGTACCGAGGTCGTCTAAAATCAGCAAATCACAGTCTAAAAGCATGCTTTCCGTGTCTGCGTCTTCTATTCTGCCGAACCGCTCTTTTTCCAAGCGTGTCAGTAAATTCTGCGCTGTACCGTACACGACGCCGAAGCCCTTTTGAATGACGCGGTCGGCGATTGCCAAAGACAGGTGTGTTTTGCCAAGTCCCGTAGCGCCGAAGAAAAACAGGCTGTTGGAATCCGCGGAAAAGTTTTCGGCATATGCTTTGCAGTTTTCAAAAATTGCGCGCATTTCTTCTCGCGGAACAATGCTGTTTGCATCGGGCGCATTCGAGTAAGCTTCCAGAGAAAACGAATCAAAATCGCAAAGCTGTAAGGGGGTGGATTTTGCAAGCTCCTGATAGGCAAGCGTACGCAAAAGCGCTTGATAGCACGTGCATGGCTCGCCGTCCTTTACGCCTGTATCTTTACAAATCGGGCAGGTATATGCGGGGCGCAGAAAATTTTCCGCAAATCCGTTTTCTTTGAGTAACTCCCTGCGTTTTGCCTGTAATTCCAAATTGTATTTGGCGAGGGAGTGCACAATATCAACTGCGTTTTTACCCGCGCCGACGGCTTTTACCGCTTCCAAACCTGTTTTTGCCATTTCACGTTCAATATCTAAAACCGCAGGACATTTTTGTACAAATTCCTGTTTGTGCTTTGCGGCAACGGATTCGGCACGCTCCCGCCGCGTTTTCAGTTCGGCGGCGGCTTGTTTGTATATTTGTTTTGTATATCCCATTGCTTATTCCGCCTTTGTCTGTTGAGCTCTTTTTTTGGAAGCATCCAGCACCTTTTGCAAAGCATCGTCTAAATCAAACGAGCGGTTTTGTGTTGCGGTGCTTTTCTTAATTTCTGTATGCTTTTTTGTTTTGTCTGCCACTTCGTCCGTTGTTTTTAAGCCCTCATTGTGCCAATTCTTTAAAATTTTATCCATATAAGCGAACGAAAGCTTGCCTGTCCGTTCTACGGTTTCTTCATATGCTTTTAAAAGCAGTTCTGTGGACAATCCCATTTGCATCCAAGAAAGCAAATACGCACTTTGTTTGGGCGTCGGTCTCGGATTGGAAATGCCTGTTGCAATGCGGAATTCCGTAAACAGACGGTTGACCGCCGAATCGTTTTGAATATATTCATTAGCGGCGTCCAAATTATTGATTTCGCGTTCCGCCCAGATTTTGCCGATACGCAGAATCGTTGCCGTAGACCCGCGCCCGCTGTCGGCAAGATGCTGAATCAGGGTTAAAATAACCTCTTTTTGCAGTCCGTAGGTGTCAAACAGCATGAGGAGCGTGGTCTGCATATCCAACCCGAAAGTGCGCCCGAGAATGCTTTGTGCTTCCGTCAGCAAACTGCGGACGGTTTCATCTTCCCGAATCCGCGCGGCGATTTGCTCCATCGTCGGTTTCGGCAGGACGATAGGCTCAGCGGCATTCGGCTTTGCAGGGGCGGGGGAAGGCACAGTTTCCGCATTTTGTTTAGGTGCGGCTTCGTTTCTTGCTTTCGGTACGAATTTGACGTTGCCGCCTTCATCTGTAAACAGCAAAATGCCTTTGCCGACCCAATAATCCAGCGCGGCGAGTACTTCGTCCGCCGTAAGCGACAGTGCGTTGGAAATTTCGCTTACAGAAACAACTCCGCTCGGATTCCGAAAAATCTTGAGCAGAGTCTTAATGCTGTTGCCGCTGGCTTCAGCCAAATATGTATCGGTAATGCTTGCGGGAATGGCAAACATCGCGCCGTAGCATTCGGGGTTGAGTTTATACATACATTAAATCTTCTTTTTACAAAATTCATTTAAAACGCAGGCTTCGCAATTCGCCTTGCGTGCCGTGCATACCGCGCGCCCGTGCAGTACGGTGCGGTGGCAGAAATTGTTGCTCTCCTCAGGCGGCAGGAGTTTCCGAAGTGCCGTTTCCACTTTTACAGGGTCTTTGGTTTCCACCAACCCGATGCGGTTTGCCAAGCGGATTAAATGCGTATCCGTCACCACGGCGGGCTTATTATATACATCGCCCAAAATCAGATTTGCGGTCTTTCTGCCGACGCCCTGTAAGGATGTCAAATCTTCAATCGTATCGGGCACTCTGCCGCCGAAATCACTTTTGATTTTTTGCGCCATGGCAATAATATCCCGCGCTTTGCCGTGATAGAAGCCGCAGGAATGGATAATGTCTTCAATATCCTTGACGTCTGCATTGCAATAATCCTCTAAGGTGGGGTATTTTGCGAACAGGGCAGGCGTTACCAAATTGACGCGCGCATCGGTGCATTGCGCGGAAAGACGCGTTGCAATCAGCAGTTCCAGCGGATTTTTTGCCGTTAAAGAGCAAAGCGCGTCGGGATATTCTTTTTTTAAGGCCTCTACAGCGAGAAGCGCACGTTCCTTTTTCGTCATATTTACTCCGGATAGTCCATATTGCGCGGAAGACCTAAAAGGTAATCCGCGGATACATTAAAAAAACGGCACAGCGCAGTGATGTCCCGAAGTGAGGGTTCAGATGCCTCTGTTTCCAAAAAGGAGATTTTGCGCTGTGTTACGCCGATTGCGTTGGCGAGGTCCGTTTGCGTCAGCGGCGGTAGTTTTGCGCATCTTAAATTTTTCAGATTTTTGCCGAAAGACATCGCAAAAACTTCCCTTCAAACCGAAAAATATCTTCAGCAGAATACGCTGAAACGGTCAATTTTGCATATTTACAAAGCCATTGTATCATATAGGAACTGCAATCTGCAAGTCCAAAAGGCAGGCAAAAAGTAAAATTTTAATTCCGTTTTTTGTGCATTTTGAGATGCCTACTATATTTGGTGCTTTTGAATCGAAATTCGCCGAAAAAGCACTATTATCTATTGTAAATTTTTGCAGAATTTGGTATACTAAACACAGCGTTTATTTTTATTCTGCACCAAAAAGGAGAGGTTTTATGAAACTGCATTGCCGTAAAAGCGCAATTTGTATTTTTTTGGCGCTTGTGCTTACTGTGCTTTGCACATTGCCTGCGTTTGCCGCAGACGACATGCCTGCGGTGTTTTCAGAACTGAAAGACCCGGCGGGCAATTTGCTGGTTGTTTCCAAATACGGGGATACAGAAAACTGCCCCGAACAGTCTGCGGAGGGGATTCTTGCCGCGGCTGAAGCAGGTGCAGATATGATATATGTCACCGTGCGTAAAACGTCTGACGGTTATTTTGTTTTAATGGCAGACGAGAGTTTACAGAGAATGTGCGTGGATTCGCTTGGCAATACAGCGGAAAAAAATCTTGCCGACGTCGGGTACCATGAGCTTTCGACTTACCATTTGCGCGCGGGCAAAGGCGGTTTGCATGAAAAAATTACGGAAAGCACCGTGCCGACTTTGTCAGATGCGGTGCAGAAGCTTTCAGGGAAGGCTTTGCTGTTGATGGACGGCGTGTGGGCTTTCCGCGATGAAATCTATACACAGCTGAGCGATAGCAATCTTTTGGGCAGTGTTGTATTTGTTGCGGACGGCGATAAAAAAGAGGTCAAAAATTGGCTTTCTTCCAAACAGACTATGCCTTTGGTCATTTCGCGGTATGACGGGAATGTTGTTTTCAGTGCAAAATCCGTGGTTTCCAAAACCTTGGAGGGCGGCGCTGTCGGCACATGGCTGTCGTCGGGGAATCCTTACGGTGTGGTATACGGCAAATCCGTCCTGTCAAAATTTGCGGGGGCGGGCAGAGCCGTCATTGATATGACCGACCCTGCGCTTTGCGGTAAGCGGACGGATAATCCCATTGGCTGGAATGATGTTACCGCACGCGGTTACAGCGTTCTGATTACAGATAATATTACGGAACTCTGCGAGTATCGCGACCGTGTGCTGCTGCAAAAGGAGCGTCTCGGCGCGGCTATTGAAAAAGCACAAAATGTGGATGTAACGCTTTGCAGTACGGATTCCGTGAAAACTCTGAAAAAAGCAATAAACGAAGCCAAAACCGTTCTCAACGCTTCTGTATCGGAAAACAGCTTAATCGAAGCCAACTATGAACTGCGCACGGCGCTTGCGGGTCTTACCCATCAAACCGCAGGGAACAATCCGCAATCGGGAGTTACCGCAGGACGTGTGATTGCCGTAATTGCCGTAGTTGCCGCCTTGATTGTGTTGGAAATTGTATTGGAAACCGTGCGGCGTAAGAAATTGCAGAAGCGTAAAAAGCAGAGAGAACGCGAGCGCAAACGCGCTGAACGGGACAGTGAAGGAACGAAGCACGGCTCGTTTTGATTTATAATTTGCAAATTTTGTAAAAAAAGTTTGCGGAACGGTTGCAAATATCTGTTGATTTTGTTACAATACCTTTATGATTTGAAAGGAGTTTGGTTATGACAAGTGCAGTCAAGAGCAATAACAAGCTACATTACGGCAAAACGGCACTGATTGGCTTCGGCTTTATGGCAGTGCAAATCGCGTGGATTATTTATAACGCATATGTGCCGCTGATTTTACGGGACAACAGTGTCATCAGCAATCTTGCATGGTCAGGTACCGCGGTGGGTATCATCATGGTTATCGACAATGTATTCGGTGTGATTTTCCAACCGCTGTTCGGCAAATTTTCCGACAGAACACGGACGCGTTTCGGCAAAAGAACCCCGTATATGATGGCTGGTATTCCGCTTTGCGCGTTGTTCTTTATTTTGATTCCGCGTTTGCAAACCGTCGGCGTTTTGATGCTGGACGTTATCATGTTCAACTTCATCATGTCCACTTGGCGTTCTCCCGTAGTCGCGCTGATGCCCGACTTGGTTCCTTCCGAACTTCGCGGCGAAGGCAATGCGGTTATCAATATTATGGGCGGCGTCGGTGTTGTGCTCGGCACAGTCTCCGGTAAATTGATTGAGATGATTTCCGGAAACAGCGACGAACAGTTTATCCGTAACAATGTTTTTGTGTTCGGCGCAATTGTAATGGTGCTTTGCCTGTTTGTGGTGCTGTTCCTTGTGCGTGAACCCGATAACCGTATTTCAAAATTGGAGTCCTTGCAGGCAAAGGCAGAGTATGAAAAGTCGAAGAATAAGAAAGAGGGCAAAAAAGCTTCGCTGAAGGATTTGAAATTAACCTCCGGCGAAAAGAAGAGCTTAATTTTTATGCTGATTGCTTTGTTCTTCAATTCCAATGCGACCGACTCCATCAATACTTATTTTACGACCTTTGCAACCTCTGAACTTGGATTTAAAGAATCGGACGCTTCTTTGATTATCACCTTATTTGCGGCGGCAACCGTTATCGGTGCAATTCCTGCAGGTAAGTGCGGTCAGAAGTGGGGCAGAAAGAAAACCATTATTCTCGGCTGGGCAGTTATACTTTCCCTGTTCTTGGCTTTCTTTGCAACCAAATGGGTACCGATGCTTTATGTCGCGATTATCGTCGGCGGGTTCTTCATCTCCTTTGTTACCATCAATACTTTGCCGTTGGTTTTGGAAATCGGCGGTGTGGAACGTGTCGGTACATTTACGGGTTACTATTATACCGCGACGTTTTCCGCATCCATTGTCGGGCCGGTTGTCGTTGGCGCAATGTTCGACTTGACTGACAACAACTATTGGTCTCTGTTCGTGTTCTGCCCGATTTGTTTCGTTTTGGCACTGCTTTGCATGTTGCAGGTCAAACACGGTGAAACGATTCCGCAGGAGATTATTGATAAAGTTCGCGAAGAGAACGAAGACTGATTTTCAAAGATACGCTTTCAAAAGCAAAAAAGCATGCCCCTTACAGGATTCAAAATTCTGTAAGGGGCTTTTGCGTTGCCCTTCGGGAAAACCCCTCTAACAGTACGGCATTTCCTGCGTGCGCTGTGCAATGGGCACGACCGCTTCTGTATCAGACAGCGCTTATTTTCTGCACAATACATTGTATGCATATCTTCTGTATCGGTCAAAAAATTGAACCAATCTGCCAATGCAGATTGGTCCAATTAGAGAAAAACTTATTTCATTTTACGGGTTGCCACGGCTACGGCTTTACCGATTGCCGAACCGAGCACTGCACAAACCGCCGCTTCAATCGGTGCGTTCATACCTGCCGCAATACCGATTACCGTTTTTAAAACGGTATCTACACCGCCGAGAGATGCGGCTTGTTCGGGTGAAAACTGTACATTCCAAAACAGAAGTGCAAGCAATCCCAAAAAGAAAACCGTGTTTAAGAGCGCGCCGCAAATACTGGCGGCGATATAACTCCATCCCTGTTTTTTGTCATGCTTTGCGCAAATACGGAACAAAAGTCCGCAAAGAAGACCCGCCAGGATTCTGGAGACCACACATACAATAAAGGTTTTCCACATACTGACGGAAACCAAGATTGCACCGAGCGGACTGCCCATGAAACACTGAATAAAGCTGGTTACACCGAATACGCCGCCTAAGAAAGCGCCGACCGCAGGTCCGCAGCTAACTGCACCGATGATTACGGGAATCATGATGAGCGTCAGTTCCAACGGTCCGATACGCAGGTAACCGAGCGGGGTGAACGCCATGACAGCGATAATTGCTGTAAGCATAGCGGTTTCGACGAGCAGAACGGTTTTTTGTCTGCGCGTCTTTTGGTTGCTGTTTGACATATATATTCCTCCTTGCTGCTGCTCCTTTGGGGATGCAGCGCAAAATTTGGCGAAAAATTATGTGTTTTTTTCGTAAATGGCTTTTAACCCTTTTAAAATCAAATTGCTGTCATACTGAACCGTGTGACGGCAAACAGGTGCGATAAATGAGGATAACCCGCCGGTTGCCAAAACGGTTTGCGGTGCGCCCAACTCATCGGTAAAGCGGTCCAACAGCCCGTCAATCATAGCGGCTGTACCGAGAATCACGCCGCTCTGCATGCTTTCTACCGAATTTGTGCCGCACGCTTTTTTAGGCGGCTCCAAGCTGATTGTCGGCAACAAAGAGCTTGTATCTGTCAGGGCTTTTAAAGAAATTGCGATTCCGGGGGCAATCATGCAGCCGCGAAATCCTTTATTGGCGTCCACCGCATAAATTTTAGTTGCGGTTCCTAAATCAATCACAAAAGCGGGGAGAGGGTAACCGACAACCGCACCTACTGCACCTGCCGCAAGGTCGGCACCGAGTTGTGCAGGATTGTCAATCAGAATGTTTAAGCCTGTTTTCACACCGGGCTGTAACACAAGGGCTTGTTTATCTGTCAGACGCTGAATTGCGTTAGAAACCGAAAGGGTAATTTCGGGCACAACAGAACTGATGATACAGCCGTCGATAGACTGCATGGAAATATTATGCATAGAAAACAACTGCATAAATTCTGCGGCAAATTGGTCTTCGGTTTTCTGCCGTTCTGTCGCAAGCCTTGCACTCATGCAAAGTGTTTCAGCATCAAACAGACCGAGATTTATATTGGTATTTCCAACATCGATAGTCAGCACCATATCCGATAACCCTCCTGTACAGTGTTCGAATGGAAAATATTGTAACACGAAACGGCAAAAAAAACAAGCGGTTTCCAAAGAAACCGCTTGTCAAAATCACACAGTTAGTTAAGAAGCTTATTCAGCGTCTTTCTTTTTTCTGGTCAAAACCAAAGCTACGCCTGCAACTGCTGCAACCGCCGCAACAGAAAGAATCGCGGTGTCGCCGGTGGGCTCTTTACCTTCATAGTTGCCGCTGTTTCCATTATTGTTGCCGCCTGTGGTGTCATCGCCACCCTTATCGAATAACCCTTTGATTTTATCCACAATACCACCGATGAAACCGCCGATACCGCCTTCATTATCCGCCGTTGTGGTGTTTTCGGATTCGTTAATGCGTCTTGTGATTTCCTCATAGACGTTCTGCGGAATGATATTACGGTCGTGGAGTTGGTCAACAACGCCCTGAAGCTGTTCGTTGGTTACACCGGCTTTTTTCAGTGCATCAATAATCTTCTGTGCAACTTCGCCGACTTTTTCATCGGGGACAGCAGGTGCATTTGTTGTGGTTTCGGGAGCTGCATCCAACGCCGCCTTCAAAGTGTCATAAGCTTCCTGCGGCAGTTTGCCGTCTGCAAGCATTTCGTCCAGTGTTGCCTGAATGTCTTCTTTGCTTGCGCCTGTTTTCTGCAGAACAGAAATAATGGTAGCAGCCTGTTCGGGTGTTACCTTGGACAAATCAATATCGGGAAGAGATACTTCGGGAAGAGAAGGTGTTTCGCCTTCGCCGCCGATAATACCGCCGATAATGCCGCCGATATCAGGCAACTCAAAGCCGCCTTCTTCGCCGTCACCGCCGCCGATACTGCCGATAATCTGCTGAATCTGCTCAATGATTGCATTGAAGTCAAATCCGGAACCTGCGTCTTCACCCTCTGCGAAGCTCGGTACGCAGAACGCAAAAGCCATAACGAGTGTGAGCATAACCGCAATAACTTTTTTCATAAGTATGTCCCTCTTTTTTCTAATTATTTGAACCGAAGTTCTTTATTCGTTCATAATTTTACTATATATTCATCACAATGTCAAGAAAAATTCTAAAAAACCTTTCAGTATAATAGGAAAGTATGTAGAAATATTTGCTTGACGGCGAATTTGCTTTCCTGTACAATAAGCATTGCAAATAACAATGTATAACGAGGTGCCGCATGAAAAAGACGCAACATATAGTGTTTTGGATTTTTTTGATTTTGTTTTGTCTGTTTCTGACGGCAGGCATTTTTGAACTGTTCGGCGTGTCTGTGTGTCTGTTCGGCGTGCCGCTGCACGGTATGCTTGCCGTGCCGATTTGCATTTCATTTTTAGGGCTGTCTTTGTGCGCGGTTCAGGGCTTAAAAAATCGAAGAAAAACCGCGCAAAAACCGATGCTGTACCGTTTGCTGTCCGTTGGGATTTCTGTTCTTTGCGCAGGCTTATTGCTGATTTGTCTCCCGCTGTCCCTGCTGACTTCGACCTCTTACGCGGACAGCCGAATTTCTTCTGACCGCAGTTACAAGATTTTTTTTGAAGAAGATGCCGCCGCGGCTGAGCCGATTGTGCATGTGTATAAACGGTATTCGCCGTTTTTGGCTGTCTATCGGAATTCTGCCGTACTGTACGGCTTTTCGGGCGAACTGAGCGAGGTGGAAGTGATGTGGTCAGATTCAGTTTGCACCGTGAATTATCCAGGATACAGTGAAGAAGCGGAATCGGTTGAGGATATGCAAATACTGTCACGAAAAATTCCGTATGATACTTCCCATTAATCGGCAAAAATATTATATAACGGCTTTGAGCGTTTCGTTCAAAGCCGTTTTTTCTGTTTACGAATCAAATTGCACGAAAATTTATAATGAACACCCGTAAAGTTTATAGACGTTTGTCTGTAAATTCTGTTGAATCGGCAATGAAACCGTGATATAATGAACACATGTTAATTTTGAAAGGGGCATTCGGGGATGGACGAAACAAAATACAATACATCTGCCGATGAAGAACAGCAGACGCTCTACGCGCAAAAATATTTACTGCTTCGGGAAAAACTGACGGAAAATTATAAACGCGGCTGTAAATATTTGCAGACAGCCAAAAGCATTTCCGCTGTACTGTTTCTGCTTTTTACCGCAGTCGGTCTGTATGTCAGCGGCAAAACAGGCGCGTATATGCTGTGGCTGGTGCTTTGGATTGTGCTGATATTTCTGAATGTCGCCGTATTTACAGCGGCGGATTACTGTAAATACCAAATGCAGACGCGTGTCATGCCGTTTTTGGAAGATGACGGATGCACACAGTTTGCCGAAAATGATATTTTATCGGAAGATACAGAAGAATCCGAATCGGAGGCGTGAGCAGAATATGAAGACGGTATGGAAAATTTTCAAAAGAGATTTAAAAAAGCTGTTTACCAATTCCATGGCGGTTATTTTGGCGGTCGGTGTGGCGGTTTTGCCGTCCTTGTACGCGTGGTTTAACATTTACGCCAACTGGGACCCTTACGGCAGTACGGGAAATATGCAGGTGGCGGTGGTTATCAATGACAAGGGCTATACCTATAAGGATATTTCCGTCAATGTCGGCGAAGAAATCCGCAAGAATTTGATGGCAAACGATTTAATCGATTGGCAGTTTGTTTCCAAAGAGGAAGCGTTAGAGGGCATAAAATCCGGTCAGTATTACGCAGGGATTGAAATCGCCGAGGATTTCAGCGAATCCCTGACAAGCATTGTTACTTCGGAATTTGAACAGCCGCAAATTACATACTATGCCAATGAAAAGAAAAACGCGATTGCAACCAAAATTACGGATAAGGTTGTGCAAACCGTGCAGACCGAGGTGAACGAGTCTTTTGTCACAACCGTTGTCGATTTGCTGAACGGCGTACTCGGCACGGCGGTGGAAGTTGCGGATGCGCACGGGGCGGAGCTGTTCACGGACCTGCAGGAGAAAATCACCGCCGCCAAAGGGAATATCGGGGCTTTGACCGCCGCGTTGGAGAGTTTTGAAAAGGTGATGCAGGTCGCTCAAAATTTAAACGGCTCTTTGGATACCGAAAATCTGACCGCGCTTTTGCAAAATACAGACAATTTGGTGCAGAATACGCAGAGCACAATCGAATTGGCACAGGCGTCCGTGGACGCCGTGACGTCCTCGGCGGATACCGTGCTGTCGGATGCCTCGAAATCCCTGTCTGAAGCCGCCGCGGCACTGGAGGGCATACAGGATACAGTCGGCGATAAAAATACGGCTGTGCTCGAAAAAGCACTGTCGGTTTGCACAAGCGTGCAGGGGAATCTGCAAATCGTGACGGATGCACTGCAAAAGGTAAACGACAGTCTTCCGCAGTCTCTGCCTGTCGTGCAGAAAATTTTAGAACGTCTGCACACGGCGAATGACCGCTTAAATATCGTGATTCGGGAGTTGAACAGCCTGTTGCAAAGCGGGAAAAATCCTGCGGCGGAGTCTGCCAAAGAACTGCGTGCGATTGCGGCGGCGATACAGGGTGTTTCCGATACATATAAAGCAGATGTAAAACCCGTTTTGCGTAACGAGGTCGGCAGTCTGTTGGCGGTCATGTCCAATCTGTCCGTGTTGTTGCAGGACGTGAGCGGAGATATGCCCACCATGCAGACACTGGTCTCATCTTTGGAAGATGCCGTTGGGGCGGGAAGCAGTCTGCTCGGCGCACTGCATACGCTGTTGGATAATTGCTGTGCGCAGTTAGACAGACTTTCCGAAACGCTGACTTCGCTTTCCGACAGCGAAATGGTGAATGCCGTACTGAATTTTACGGGCAGTAATTCCGATGAACTCGGCGAATTTATCGCGTGTCCCGTGGCAGTACAGACCGAAAAGGTCTATGCAATTGACAATTACGGTTCGGCTATGGCGCCGTTTTACACAACGCTTGCCATTTGGGTTGGTGCGATTGTGCTGGTGGCAATTCTAAAAACCGATGTGAAAAACAAGAAAGAACTCGGCGGGGTCAAGCCGCACCAGGAATATTTCGGGCGTTTGCTGATTTTCCTGCTGTTCTCTTTGGTGCAAAGCTTAATTATTTGCCTCGGGGATTTGTATTTCCTGAAAATACAGTGCTACCATCCCGCAAAATTCATATTTGCAGGCTGCGTCGCGGGCTTGATTTTCTCCTTCTTTATTTATTCTTTGGTGGCGGCATTCGGCGACATCGGTAAAGCGATAGCGGTTATTTTGCTGGTCGTTCAACTCGGCGGTTCGGGCGGTACATTCCCGATTGACGTTACACCGCACTTCTTCCAAGCGATTCATCCGTATTTGCCGTTCACCTTTGTCATAGATGCGATGCGTGAATGCGTCTGCGGAGTGTACGCGAATCATTATTGGATGTATCTGGGCATGCTTTGCGCTTATATTTTGATTGGATTGATACTCGGTACAGGCGTTCGTGCATTGGTGCGCAAGCCCGTCCGCTTCTTCTCCAAACGGATTGAAGATACAGGCTTGCTGTAAGCAACAGATTTATAGATGGGATTTCGTAGCATGGCTATGACAAAGCGCGCGTGAATTTACAATATATAAAATAGCATAAAAAATAACATAAAACGGTACAGTTCTTCACCAAAGAATTGTGCCGTTTATATGTTGTTTTTCGCCTGATGCGCAGAACGACAACTCATACGTAAACCTGTAGGGGTCGGCTACCTTCATCCGCCCGCAAAATCCGCATTAGGCCGTACGGACGATTCACGAATCGCCCGCCAATCTCCCGATTGCAAACACGAATTGAATATGCTATGATACAAACAGCATATTTTTGAAAGGACCGCACAATGAACACTTTTTCAGTCGCTTTATTACAGTTCCTGCCGACTGACACGGCAGACGGCAACCTGCAAAAGGGGATAGACGCCTGTAAACGCGCAAAATTGATGGGCGCAGACCTCGCCCTCTTTCCCGAGGTGTGGAGCAACGGTTACAATTTGCCCGATTCTGCGGACGAGATGCGAAAAGCCGCAATTCCGCGCAGCAGTGCATTTCTAAATGCTTATAAGAAATTAGCAAAAGAATTGGATATGGCGATAGCCGTGACCTATCTGGAACAGTTTTCTCCGTTGCCGCGAAACAACGTCACCGTTTTTGACCGCTTCGGCAAAGAGGTTTTGACATACAGCAAGGTGCATACCTGCGATTTTTGGGTGGAGAAGTACTTAACGCCCGGCGACGATTTTTATACAGCGACGTTAAATACGGCGGCGGGCGATGTTAGAATCGGTGCAATGATTTGCTATGACCGCGAATTTCCCGAAAGCGCACGGATTCTGATGCTCAAAGGCGCGGAAATTATTTTGATTCCGAATGCCTGTCCGTTGGAGCAAAACCGACTGATGCAGTTACGTACCCGTGCGTTTGAAAATATGGTTGGCGTAGCGGTGGCGAATTATCCTTACGGTAAGCCCGACTGCAACGGGCATTCCGCCGCCTATGACGGTATGGCTTACGGCGAAATCCGCCCCGATACGGTGGAGTCCAGAGATACGCTTATCGTTGAAGCAGGCGAGCAAGAGGGTATTTACATGGCGGTATTCCCCATAGACAAACTGCGGTCGTACCGTGCACAGGAAACGTGGGGCAACGCCTACCGACGTCCGCAAAAATACAAACTGCTGACGGAAGAACGCATAGACCCACCGTTTGTCAGAAGTGATTACAGAAAATAGAGGTGTAAGCAGATGGCACAGCGCACAGCACTTACAGGGGATTGGGATTTTGCACTCGGCGCGCAGACCTTGCCCGAAGCTTTGGCACGTACCGATTGGCAAACGGTTACCGTGCCGCATACGTGGAATAACTTAGACGGGCAGGACGGCGGAAACAATTATTACCGCGGTGCAGGCTGGTACCGCCGCACCCTCACCTTGGAAAAAGAGGCCGGGAAAGTTTATTATCTGGAATTTTTAGGCGTAAATTCCGTGGCGGATGTGTATGTTAACGGCACGCATTTGGGGCAGCACCGCGGCGGCTATACGTTGTTCCGATTTGACGCAACCAAAGCACTTCAAAACGGCGAAAACACGGTGCTTGTCAAAGCGGACAATTCTCCGTTTCCCGACGTCATCCCGCTCGAAGCGGATTTTACCTTTTTCGGCGGGATATACCGCGAAGTCTATTTATGCACCGCGGAAAAAACACATTTTTCGCTGTCCGATTTTGGGTCGGACGGTGTGCAGATATCCTATCAGAGCAATTGCGAGGTGCGTGAATTTGCGGCGCTTTGTGTCTGTGTGAAAATTGATGCGCCGACAGAGCATTGCCGACTGCACGTGCGTGCGCAGATTCCGAATCACTTCGAGCATTGTGCGGGCATTGTACATACGGATTTTACCGTTGAAAATGTGATTGCGAAAAAAGAGCAGATCGTTGCCGAAATCACCGAAACGGTTGTCGGGGAAGAAGATATGTGTGTGACGCTTGAAATCCCGAACCCGCATTTATGGAACGGCAGAGCCGACCCGTTCCGTTATCAGGTCATTTGTACGCTTTCAGACGGCGAACGGATTCTGGATACAGTTGAAAAATACATCGGGATTCGCTATTTTGAGATTGACCCGAAAAAAGGTTTCTTTTTAAACGCAAAACCGTGTCCGCTGCGCGGCGTCAACCGCCATCAGGACAGGGAAAATATGGGCAATGCCATCACGTTACGGGAACACGAAGAGGATTTTTCGATTCTGTATGAAATCGGCGCAAATGCAGTGCGCTTGGCGCATTATCCGCACCATCCGCATTTTTATGAATTGTGTGACCGCTACGGTTTGCTCGTTTGGGCGGAAATTCCGTTTGTTGACCACATCGGCGGCGAAAAGAAATCCCCCTTGCCGACCGACACGGAAATTGACCCCGCCGTGACCGCGCGGCAGTTGGAAAACGCAAAACTGCAAATGACAGAGCTGATTCGTCAGCAAAGCCACCGCCCGTCCGTATTCTGCTGGAGTATGTCGAATGAGGTGATGCGCGAATACGGCGACACCGCCGCACATATGATGGCGGAATTAGACAGCCTGATTCACAGTCTGGATTCTACAAGATATTCCGCCATGGCGCTGAACCACACCTACGGTTACCGCTGGCAATCCGATGTCAAGGGATGCAATATTTACCCGGGCTGGTACGTTGGCAAACCGTCGCATTTTCGCTATCAGTCAAATTACCATATGCGCTCGAACAGCCGAAACGGCGTGGCGGTTTCCGAATACGGCGCAGGCGCAAATGTTTTGCACCACACCGAGCATCCGAAACAGCCGAAGGACACGACGGGTGCGTTTCACCCCGAGGAATGGGCGTCGATTGTCCACGAGCACGCGCTTCGCTACTTTATGTCGCCGCGCCGCAATAAAATTTGGGGCACCTTCGTGTGGAATTTGTTCGATTTTGCTGTGGATATCCGCAACGAGGGCGAAATGCCGGGCAGGAACAACAAAGGGCTTGTCACCTATGACCGTAAAACCAAAAAGGATGCGTTTTTTCTTTATAAAGCCTATTGGAGCCGTGAGCCTGTCACCTATATCACCTCGCGCCGATTCCTGAAACGCGAAAAACAAAAAATTACCGTAAAGGTGTATTCCAACGCCGATGCGGTTTCACTTACCGTAAACGGCAAAGTCGGTAAAACCAAAAAATCCGCAATCAACCGTCAAAAACACATTTTTGTGTTTCGGAACATACCGCTTACGCACGGCGAAAATACCGTAAGTGCGAACGGAAGCAACGGTGCGTCGGATACCGTAACGTGGCAGTATTGAGGTCTTGACAAAGCTGTCCGTTTTCGTTACAATACTGAACAGTTAAACTGACCGCATTCGTTTCGGATACGGTCACCTTAAAAA
>ERZ1027171.546-NODE-546-length-15991-cov-6.914470_pt1 | contig 15991 bp, 12 predicted proteins | sample MGYA00519274_ERZ1027171 | MGnify/ENA primary metagenome ERZ1027171 (study PRJEB26926, sample SAMN06164681) | human gut metagenome | biome: ENVO:00009003; feature: ENVO:2100002; material: ENVO:00002003 | host: Homo sapiens | place: USA | collected 2012 ... | reverse complement strand
CCGCCATTGCACTGTCGGGCTTACCGCCGCCGCTGCCGCCTGCAAGACGTGCGATTTCACGGACGATATTGCCTGCGTGCGCGCCTTTCTGAACGGCGTCCTTACCGCAGGCGCACGCAAAGGTTGCCGTGCCTTTTTCCGCATTGATACCCACAAACACCGCGACAATATCCGCACCGTTTTCCTTTGCCTTATCGCACATAGAGCGAAGTGCATCGGGCGTCTCGTTGCCGAGATTCTGCGCAATCAGGCGTACACCGCCGAGATCCTCGGCATTCTCGAGCATCGCGCTCGCTTTATGAGCCGCCATTTGCGCACGCAGAGCATCCAGCTCGCGTGCAAGCGTCTTGTTTTCCGCCGCGATTGCCGCCGCCTTGGCAACCAGCTCCGCAGGGTTATTCACCTTCAGTGCCGCCGCCGTATCATAAATCGTTTCAAGATTCTTTTGAATATAGTCCATCACATTGAAGCCTGTGACCGCTTCGATACGGCGCACGCCCGACGCGACAGAGGTTTCGGACACGATTTTAAACAAACCGATATTGCCCGTATTGGACACATGCGTACCGCCGCAAAGCTCCGTGGAAAAATCTCCTGCTTTGACCACGCGGACAACATCGCCGTACTTCTCTCCGAACAGCGCCATAGCACCGAGTTTTTTCGCTTCGTCAATCGGCATTTCACAGGTTTCCACAGGGCTTGCCGAAAGAATAACCTCGTTCACACGCTTTTCAACCGCCTGCAATTCTTCGCCTGTCAGCGCAGAGAAGTGCGTAAAGTCGAAACGCACATGGCAGTCATTTACCAGCTGTCCCGCCTGCTCCACGTGACTGCCCAAAATTTCGCGCAGTGCCGCCTGCAGCAGGTGCGCCGCCGTGTGATTGCGCATGGTTGCGCGGCGTGTGCTTTCCTCTATCTTTGCGGTTACCGCCGCACCGACAGAAATGACTTCGCCCGCCGTCAGCTTGCCGTGGTGCAGAATAACGCCCTCATGTGTCTTTGTGGTATTTTCCACGGTAAAGGTGAACCCGTCGCCCGAAATTGTACCGACGTCGCCGATCTGTCCACCGCTTTCCGCATAGAACGGCGTGGTTTCGAGCACAAGGATCGCCTCTGTTTCTGCGCCCGCATAGTCCCGCAGCGCGCCTTCCGAGACGATTGCCGCAATTTTTGTTTCTTCCGCAAATGCGGTATAGCCTGTAAATACCGTCGCGGGCAGATTCTTGGTGACATTGCCCGAACCGACCCACGCTTCTGCGCCTGCGCCCTTGTGCGCCGCACGCGCGCGGTTTTTCTGCTCGATAACCAGTTCTTTCCAGCGCGCTTCGTCCACCGTCAGCCCGCGTTCCCCGAGCAGTTCCTTGGTCAAATCAATCGGGAAGCCGTAGGTGTCGGACAGCAGGAATGCATCTTCGCCCGAAAGACAGGTCCCCGAAAGATTTTTGAGCATATCTTCCAACATGGAAAGACCCGTGTCAATCGTTTTTGCGAAGCTTTCTTCCTCCGCTTTAATCACACTGACAATAAAATCGCGTTTTTCCACCAAATTCGGATATGCGGATTTGTTTTCATGAATAACGGTATCCGCCACTTCATAGAGGAAGGTGCGGTCTATCCCGAGCAGTCTGCCGTGACGCGCCGCGCGGCGGAGCAGTCTGCGCAAAACATAGCCACGCCCTTCGTTTGAGGGCATAACGCCGTCGCCGATCATCATGGTGGTACTGCGGACGTGGTCGGTAATTACGCGGAGCGAAATATCCACATTTTCGTCCTTATGGTATTCCACCCCTGCAATGCGCATAATGTGCTTCATAATGTTCTGCACGGTATCCACCTCAAAGAGGTTGTCCACGCCCTGCGCAATGCAGGCAAGTCTTTCAAGACCCATTCCCGTATCAATATTTGGGTGTGCCAATCTTGTGTAATTATTGCTGCCGTCATTGTCAAACTGCGTGAAAACAAGGTTCCAAACTTCCATAAATCGGTCGCAGTCACAGCCCACCTTACAGTCGGGACTGCCGCAGCCGTATTTTTCGCCGCGGTCATAATGGATTTCCGAGCAGGGACCGCACGGACCTGCCCCGTGCTCCCAGAAATTGTCCGCCTTGCCCATGCGGTAAACGTGAGAGGACTCTACGCCGACGGTCTTTGTCCAGATGTCGTAAGCCTCGTCATCCTCTTCGTAAACGGTAACATAAAGCTTTTCGGGGTCTATTTCCATGACCTTTGTGAAAAACTCCCACGCCCACGGAATGACCTCTTTTTTGAAATAATCGCCGAACGAGAAGTTCCCGAGCATTTCAAAATACGTGCCGTGGCGGGCGGTCTTGCCGACATTTTCAATATCGGGTGTGCGGATGCACTTTTGGCAGGTGGTTACGCGCGTTCTCGGCGGCGTAATCTCCCCCGTAAAATATTTCTTCATCGGCGCCATGCCGGAATTGATTAACAGCAGACTTTTGTCGTTCTGCGGAATCAGCGAAAAGCTCGGCAGACGGAGATGCCCCTTGCTTTCAAAAAATGCGAGATACTTTTCTCTCAGTTCGTTAAGACCTGTCCATTCCATGTGTTTTTGCTCCTTAAAAACAGAAATTGCCATACTTTCCTTTATAATAAAGAAATTATACAATTCAGAAATTCCCTTGTCAACTCAAAATCTCCGAAAAACGCTTGTTTTATGCGCGTTTTTCAGCTATAATCTTAGAGTTAAAGTATGTCTTGTGCACGGAGGACAGCATGTGCAAACAAAACCATGCCACACGAAAGCAAAAAACCTATGCGTATTTTCTCCTTTTTGTTTTTATGACAACCGGCATACTGCTTTTCATCTATGGGTTCGGTGAATATTCCGTCCGACACGACAATGTAAAAAGCACGCCGAACGCCGTATTTGATTGCAGTGAAGCGCGCCCGTTTGAAAAGGTGCACCGTTATTATTTAGAGGGGCATTGGCAGTTTTTCTACCGTCAGTGGATTATCAGCGACAAGCCGGAGAATGCCGTACCCACCGCACAGACAGAAATCCCCGGTTCACGGACAGACAATCTCATAACACATCCGCCGTATGAAAACGGCGGGTATGCGTCTTACCGCTGTTATGTAGAGGGACTGCATACCGACAGCGCCGTCATGATTTACATACCGAATCTCGCCTGCGCTTACCGCATATACGCGGACGGAAAACTGGTCACAGAAAGCGGAACCACCTCTAAAATACAGGGTGAAACAAAATCCAGTACCTCCTCTATAAAAGAACCGATTCTTTTAGATGAAACACTGCACGAAATCGTGATTGAGGTCTCGGCAAACACTTTTTCCGGTCTGTATCTGTCGCCTATGATAGCGGATTACGCACATGAAAACGCTTATGTGAACGGTATGCTGGCACTGCGCTATTCGCTAATCGGCATTATTTTGTATGCGGCCGTAATTCTGTTTATTATAAAGTTCATTACACCGATTCGCATCTTCTCTCCGTGGCTGCCCATTTTGTTCGCTCTGATTTCCCTGCGCATGCTGTTTTCCACAGAAGGTTACAGCGTTTCACAATCCTGGGTCTTTTCCATGAGCTATGAAAAGATGCACATACTGACCTTTGCAAGTCCGTTTATTATGAAGCTTACCGCGCTGATGTATTACCGCGATGAACTAAATCTGTATGTACCGAAACGCACCGTGGCGTGTATGGGCAGTTTCTTTGCAGTCATTGTTGCCGCCGCATACCTGTTCCCGCAAATTATTTTTAACAATTCGTATTATTGGATATTACAGTTGTTTTCCTCTGTCGCGGACGTTTACATTATCCGCAAGCTTTGCGGCGGGCTTGCCGCCGGGAAAAAAAGCGCCGGAATTCTGTGCGGTGCATATCTGTTCCTGCTGTGCGGTATAGATATCAACATTTTGTATACAGGCGGCGTAATGTCTATTCGCTCCTCCGCCTTTATGCCGCTGTCTCTCGCGCTGTTCGCACTGTTCGTCACCATCATGCATGCGCGCAATGCCGTTTTGCTGTATCAGCGCGCACAGCAGACAAGCCGATTGGAGCGCGAATTGGAAAAAGCCAATATGGCGGTTATGATTTCACAAATTCAGCCGCATTTTCTGTATAACGCGCTCAACACCATTAAATCTTTGATTCGGCGCAATCCGAAAGCCGCCGAGGAAGCCGTGATTGACTTTTCTTATTATCTGCGCGGGAATATGGACAGCCTTTCCCACACGGAACCGATTCCGTTCCGCACGGAGCTTGACCACATCCGCCACTACTGCAAAATCGAATTGCTCCGTTTTTCGGATAAACTGCATATCGAATACGATATTAAAACCGACGATTTCAGCGTTCCGACCTTAAGTATACAGCCGCTTGTCGAAAACGCCATAAAGCACGGTGTTACCAAGCGTCCCGAGGGCGGTACGGTTCAGATTCATACCTGCGAGGACGATAAAAACTATATCGTCTGTGTGAAAGATAACGGTATCGGATTTGACCCGACAGACATTTTAAAAAAAGACGGACGTTCCCATGTGGGGCTGCCGAATATCCAATACCGTTTCGCGACCATGCTGCATGCCGAGGTGGATGTGCAAAGCACGCCTGACGTCGGCACCGCAGTGACCGTCCGCATTCCGAAAGATTTTGAGAAGGAGATTAAAACCATATCATGAATATTATTGCCGTAGACGATGAACAGCTTGCCTTGGCGGATTTGCAGGACATTTGCGAAAGCTTTCCGTGGACTTCGCAGTTTCATGCTTTTTCAAATCCCGTTGATGCATTCGCACACGCCGCCGCCAATAAAGTCGACCTTGCGTTTTTGGATATTGAAATGCCTGTTATGACAGGTCTTGAACTTGCAAAACAACTGAATCAAATCGACAAAGATATCCGTATTGTATTCGTGACGGGCTTTAAGGAATATGCTTACGACGCATTCGGCGTCAACGCAATCGGTTATGTACTGAAGCCCTTTTCAGAGGAAATGATTCACGGAGAGCTTATGAAGGCCGCCGAAAATATGCATCTGACCGATACCAAAATCCACATACAGACCTTTGGATATTTCGATGTATTTGTGCAAAATAAGCCTGTATATTTTTCAGGCGGCAAAGCCAAAGAACTGCTGGCACTGCTTGTGGACCGCCGCGGCGGTTCCGTCAGTACGGAAAACGCCATTTCCATGCTTTGGCCGGACCGTGAATATGATGAAAGTGTACAGTCCCTGTTCAGAAAGGTGTTAAAAAGCCTGCGCGTCTCGCTTGCGGATGCAGGTATTTCCGATATTCTCGTAGACGTCCGCAATCAAAGAAGTGTGGATACCGAAAAGTTTTCCTGCGATTTATATGCGCTTCTGCAAAAAGAACCTGCGGCGCTGGAAAGCTATTCGGGGGAATACATGCACGGCTACGCTTGGGCGCAAAGCACAAAAAATCATATAGATGCAATCATAGGAGGAATCGGTCATGCTGACAGACATTGAAATCGCACAGGCGGCAAACATGCTGCCCATAAGTGAAGTTGCCGACGGACTTTCCATAGATGCGGAGGATTTAGAGCTCTATGGCAAATACAAGGCAAAGCTCCCGCTTTCGCTTTGCGAAAAGTACAAAGACCGCCCCGACGGCAAGCTGATTTTGGTGACCGCCATTAACCCTACCCCCGCGGGTGAGGGCAAAACCACCGTAACAGTCGGGTTGGGCGAGGCAATGCAGAAAATCGGCAAAAACGCTGTGATTGCACTGCGCGAGCCTTCCATGGGACCTGTATTCGGCGTCAAGGGCGGCGCGGCAGGCGGCGGATATGCACAGGTCGTGCCGATGGAGGACATCAACCTGCATTTCACGGGCGATATGCATGCGCTCACAGCCGCAAACAATCTGCTGTGCGCAGTACTCGACAACCATATGCAGCAGGGCAACGTGCTTGCCATCGACCCGCGCCGTATCCTGTTTAAACGCTGTCTCGACATGAATGACCGCGCACTGCGCAATGTCGTTGTAGGCTTGGGCGGTAAGATAAACGGCGTGCCGCGCGAGGACGGATTTATGATTACCGTTGCAAGCGAGGTGATGGCGATTTTGTGCCTTGCCTCGGATTTAGACGATTTGAAAAAACGGCTCGGCGATATTTTGGTGGCATATACCTATGACGGCAAGCCTGTATTTGCACGCGACCTTGACTGTGTCGGTGCGATGGCGGCACTTTTGAAGGACGCTATCAAGCCGAATCTTGTGCAGACGCTTGAAAATACACCCGCGCTTATGCACGGCGGACCGTTTGCGAATATTGCGCACGGCTGTAACTCCGTAACGGCAACAAAATTAGGTTTAAAGCTTGCCGATTACTGTATTACGGAGGCGGGCTTCGGCGCAGACCTCGGCGCGGAGAAATTCTTGGATATTAAGTGTCGTTTTGCAGGATTCAAGCCCGACTGTATCGTATTGGTCGCCACCATCCGCGCACTCAAATACAACGGCGGCGTACCGAAAGCCGAACTCGGCACAGAGAATGTGGCGGCGCTGAAAAAGGGCATTGTCAACCTGCAAACACACATTGAAAATATGCAGAAATACGGCGTGCCCGCGGTGGTGGCAATCAACCGCTTCGGCACGGACACAGAAGCGGAAATTGCGGTGATTGAAGAATTCTGCGCAAAGATGGGTGTAGAAGTTTCCTTAACCGAGGTATTTGTAAAAGGCGGTGCGGGCGGCACCGATTTGGCGCAAAAGGTTTGCAAAACCATTGCGGAAAAGCCCTCAAATTACCGTCCGCTGTACGATACCGACCTGACTATCCCTGAAAAGCTGGAAATCATCGCGAAAGAGATTTACCGTGCGGACGGCGTCACCTTTACCGCCGCCGCCAAGAAATCCCTTGCGGAAATTGAAGCGCTCGGCAAAGATAAACTGCCTGTGTGCGTTGCAAAAACGCAGTACTCCCTTTCGGATAACCCCGCACTGCTCGGCAAGCCCGAAGGCTTTACACTGACGGTGCGTGATGTGCGCCTGTCCGCAGGCGCAGGCTTCGTTGTTGCCCTGACAGGCGATATTATGACGATGCCGGGGCTGCCGAAAGTCCCCGCCGCCTCAAAAATCGACGTGGATGCCGACGGCAATATTTCGGGACTATTTTAAACACCTTTTCGATTGCGTAATTTTTAAAGCCCCCTCACGGACGTTCCAACGGATGCCCGTGAGGGGGCTTTTGATAGAAAATTCATCATTCTGCAGCCTTTGTGACTGTCCGTTCCACAGCGCAATGTGCATTTGATGCACGCGTAGGGAACAACCGATGACGCGTTCCGCGAAGTTTCATCAGATTTCGCGGGCGTGCACTGCACGCCCCTACGGTTTGTGCGCCACCATCAATTTGTGCGGATTTTTTCGGGCGATTCGTGAATCGCCCCTACACGGTACAAGTCTACATCGCCAAATACGCGCATGCGGCAATGGCGGCGACACTGCCGTCCGATGCGGCGGTGGTTAACTGCCGAACCGATTTCGCACGGCAATCCCCTGCCGCGAACACACCCGCAGTTTTTGTGCGACAATCCTCGCCTGCTTTGAGAAAGCCGTCCGCATCTAAATCCGCTATATCGGTAAAAATACCGTTTTCAGGTATCTGCCCGACAGATACAAACAGTCCGTCCGTATCCAGCAATTCGACTGCACCGTTTTGCGTATTTTTAAGCGTCACCGTCTGTAAAACAGGCGCACCCGAAAGCTCAGTCACGGTTTTATTCAAATACAATTTTACATTCGCCTTTTCAGCCAATCGGTCCACTAGGGTCTGCTGTGCCCGAAACGAATCGCGGCGGTGAATCAAATAAACCTCTGCCGCCGTATCCGCCAAATACAGTGCATTCTGTACGGCGGTATTTCCGCCGCCGACCACTGCCGTTTTCCTGTTTTTAAAAAACGCGCCGTCGCACAAAGCGCAGTAAGAAACACCCCGCCCTGTGTATTTTTCTTCCGTTTCAAGACCCAAATGCCGGTGCCGAACACCGACGGCTAAAATCAAAGCACGGCAATCATACTGCGCTTTGTCGGTACAGACCTGCTTGACTGCACCTGTATTTTTCACAGCACGTACCTTTTCCCGACGCAGTTCCGCTTGCAAATGTACAGCCTGCTTTTGCAGTGCTTCCGAAAACGCCGCACCACTGACGCTTTCGTACCCGGGATAATTCTCTACACGCGGGGTATTTGCAATCTGCCCGCCGAAAACCGACTGCTCCAAAACCAAAACACGTTTTCCCGCGCGCGCCGCATAAACCGCCGCTGTCAACCCCGCAATACCGCCGCCGATAACCAAAATATCCCAAACCACCGTATCACCCTTTCGGTGATAGGATTCGCCGCAGACACAGGAAAATACAAAAATATATTTTAATCCTGCATCAGTCGGTACAGCAAATCCCGCACAGTATCTGTGCGCTCGGCGGATTGCTTTTGAAGTGCGGCTTCAATCGCGGCGGAAACCGCCTGCGCATTACTTCGGAAATACGCACTGCCCTTTTCCGTCAGACGTACAAAAACATTGCGGCGGTCATCGCCCGCACGTACACGCTCAATAAATGCAAAATCTTCCAATTCGTTAATAATTTTGGACATTTGCTGTTTGGTCATTTGCAATTCAATCAGCAAAAAACTCATGGACAGCTTTTTTTCGTGCGAACGCTCCAGCAAATACAGCACATGAAATCCGTGCGAGTGAATTTTCGGTCCCTGCACGGTGGTCGGATGCCGCTGACACGCGCTGTAAAAACGAAAAATCAATTCCGTCAGCATATCGGCAACTTCTTTTTGTACAGACTGCTCCATACTGCATCTGCTCCTTTAAACGCACACTTTTTTCTGCAATCACTATACATTTTTCCGCATAATTTGTCAATAAAAATATGATAGTTAATATATTGTTTACATTTTTTCGGTTGACAGCGTCATTTTTTCTCGGTATAGTTAAGATAGTATTATATAGCATTATTATAAAAAATATGAATTTTACATAAAAAGAGGTGGGCATTATGAAAAAACATAAAGCAGATATATTGAACTACACAAACCGTATGAGTGCGGAAAATGTAACCGCAAGCCGCATTGACCCTGAGCTTTACGAGCATTATTCCGTCAAGCGCGGACTGCGCGACAAAAGCGGTACAGGCGTTTTGGCAGGACTTACGACCATTTCCAATATCAAATCTTACGAAGACACACCCGAAGGGCACGTACCGTGCGCAGGCGAGCTTCGTTACCGCGGTATCAACGTAACCGAGCTTGTGCGCGGCTGTATTGCCGAAAAACGCTTCGGATTTGAAGAGGCTTCTTACCTTTTGCTGTTCGGGCATTTGCCGAACGCGGACGAACTGAAGGAATACTGCGACATCATGGCGGCTCTGCGCTCGCTCCCCACGAATTTCGTGCGTGATGTGGTTATGAAAGCACCGAGTAAGGACATCATGAATTCCCTGACCCGCAGTGTGCTGACGCTTTCCGCCTATGACAGCAATCCGACCGAAATGACACAGGAGAATGTTCTTCGCCAGTGCCTGTCCTTAATCAGCCGATTCCCGATGCTTGCAGTATACGGCTATCAGGCATACAACCATTATGAATGCAACGACAGTCTGTATATCCACCGTCCCGACCCCAAGCTTTCCGCCTCGGAAAATATACTGCGCCTTTTGCGTCCCGATAAAAAATACACGGCACTGGAAGCGCAGGTGCTTGACATCGCGCTGATTCTCCATATGGAGCACGGCGGCGGCAACAACTCTTCGTTTACCACGCACGTGGTCACCTCTTCGGGGTCTGATACGTTCTCTGTCATGGCGGCGGCGCTCTGTTCCTTAAAAGGACCGAAACACGGCGGTGCAAATATCAAGGTCGTGGAAATGATTCACGATTTGAAGAAGCATGTGCGTGACACAAGCGATGAAGACGCTGTGCGCGCTTACCTCGAAAAGCTGTTGAACCGCGAAGCCTTTGACAAAAAAGGACTGATTTACGGCATGGGGCATGCGGTATATTCCATTTCCGACCCGCGCGCCGAAGTTTTCAAAGGCTTTGTAGAAAAGCTTGCGGTGGCAAAGAACCGTACCGCGGACTTTGAATTATACAGTATGATCGGCCGTCTCGCGCCGCAGGTCATTGCCGAGCGCCGCAGAATTTATAAAGGCGTCAGCCCGAATGTCGATTTTTACAGCGGTTTTGTATACAGCATGCTGGATATTCCGCCTGAGCTGTACACCCCGATTTTTGCCATGGCACGCATTGTCGGCTGGAGCGCCCATATGATGGAAGAACGCACCAATGCAGACAAGATTATCCGCCCCGCATACAAAAGCGTATCCGATGTGGTTCCCTATGTCCCGCTCGGGGAGCGGTAAGAAATTGCTGTATTGATTTGTCGGCTGATTTTGTATATACTATGCATGAGAGATTCAGAAAGGAGTTTTGCCGTATGATTACAAGAACAGATATTGAAAATTCCATTAAAATTCTGCTTGTAAGATACCATGCGGAATATGCACTCCTTTTCGGCTCCTATGCCCGCGGAGAAGAGACTCCTGATTCCGATGTGGATGTTTTGGTTTTCGGCGGGGAGCATTTCAAAAAAAGCAATATATTTGCTTTCGCAGAGGAATTAAGACAAATGACCGGCAAAAATGCAGATGTGTTTGAAATCTGCGAGGTGGATACCGCTACACCGTTTTATGATAACGTGATGAAAGAAGGAATAAAGATAGCATGAAACAATCTGATGCCGAAAGAATCAGAAAAATTGTATCTACTTGGGACGCTTTGCAGCAACAACTCAACATACGTTCTATCACCCGTGCGCAATTGTTGACAGATGCATTTTCCCAATGGGCGGTCACTACACCGCTTTATAATATAGGCGAGCAAGTCTACAAAATCAGTGATGAAACAAAAAAGCAACATCCCGAAATCATTTGGAATGTTGTTTCAGGCTTGCGGCACAGACTCGTACACGATTACGACGGTATCAATTGGTCCATTATTGTAGAAGTTATTTTTGACGAAATGGATGATTTTGTAAAATCTATCGAAAACATCTTATAAAATTTAGAAAAGCGCACACTGAATTTCTAAAATTCAGGCAAACTTAAAGGGGGACGCCGTAACGCGTCCCCCTTTTCGGTTTTGTATACCGTTATTCGTACTGCTTTCTTGCCACGTAAGAGGTGTGCAGGATTTCGTGCGCTTTATGACTGCCGGGTTCACCGAGGAACTCTGCGTACAGCTCTTTGATGGCGCTGTTTTCGTGCGATTTGCGCTTTGCATTGTTCGCATCGGAGGTGTACAGCGCTTCGGCACGCTTCGATTTCAAATCCACAAAATTGTGCACCACGGCATGCTGAATCGGCTGACCGCCGCCGTTGATACAGCCGCCGGGACAGCCCATAATTTCAATAAACTGGTAGTCTGCAGAGCCGTCCTTGATTTTTTCAAGCAGGACTTTCGCGTTCTTTGTGCCGCTGGCGACCGCTACCTTGACATTTAAGCCTGCAACGTCATAAGCCGCTTCCTTGATATTTTCCATACCGCGTACTTCCTTGAAGTCCACGTTTTCAAGCGTTTCACCCGTCAGGGTTTCTACTGCGGTACGCAGTGCCGCTTCCATAACGCCGCCCGTTGCGCCGAAAATGGTTGCCGCACCCGTGGACTCACCGAACGGACTGTCAAAGTCCTCATCGGGCAGATGGCGGAAGTAAATCCCCGCACCTTCAATCATACGCGCAAGCTCGCGAGTCGTAATCGCGATGTCAACATCGGGGTAGCCCGACGCGGCTTGGTCGTCTCTGCCGACCTCGAATTTCTTCGCGGTGCAGGGCATTACGCCGACCACAACCATATCCTTGGGGTCCATACCGAGCTTTTGCGCATACCAGGTTTTCATGGTTGCACCGAACATCTGCTGCGGAGATTTGCAGGTGGACAGATGCGGAATCAGCTCGGGATAGTAATGCTCGCAGTATTTAATCCAACCGGGCGAGCAAGAGGTAATCATCGGCAGTACGCCGCCGTTCTGCACACGGTCTAAGAACTCGTGCGCCTCTTCCATAATGGTCAGGTCTGCGGCAAAGTCGGTATCAAACACCTTGTCAAAGCCGAGTCTGCGCAGTGCCGCAGCCATTTTGCCCTCAACATCTGTACCGATAGGCATACCGAATGCCTCGCCGAGCGTAGCGCGGATAGACGGTGCGGTATGCACAATCACGAACTTATCGGGGTCATTGATCGCTTCCAAAACCTTGTCGGTATCGTCTTTTTCAACGATTGCGCCCGTCGGGCAGTGTACGATGCACTGTCCGCAGGAGATGCACGCCACATTGGCAAGGTCTTTTTCAAATGCAGAACCGATGTGCGTGTCAAATCCGCGCGCATTGGCGCCGATGACCGAAATGCCCTGCGCGTCGCATGCGGCGACACAGCGGCGGCAAAGGATACATTTGTTGTTGTCGCGAATCATATGTGCGGCAGAGGTATCCAGGTCATAGCGGACGGTTTCGCCCGCGAATGCTTCGGGGTCGTCCACACCGTAATCCTTGCAGAGCTTTTGCAGTTCGCAGTTGCCGCTGCGCACACAGGACAGACATTTTTTGTCATGCGTGGAAAGAATCAGCTCCAGCGTGGTTTTGCGCGAATGGCGGACACGCTCGGTGTTGGTGAAAATCTCCATCCCCTCATTGACGGGATATACGCATGCGGTCACAAGGCTTCTTGCACCCTTGACCTCGACCATGCAGATACGGCATGCGCCGATTTCGTTGATGTCCTTTAAATAGCAAAGGGTGGGAATCTCAATGCCGCCCAGACGCGCGGCTTCGAGAATCGTACTCCCTTTGGGCACGCTCAAGGGCATGCCGTTGATTTGAATGTTAACAGTTTCCATGGGGCACACTCCTTATTTCTTCACAATCGCACCGAATTTGCAGGTTTCCATGCAGACGCCGCACTTGATGCACTTATCGGTATGAATGGTGTGAACTTCCTTGACCTTGCCTTCGATTGCACCTGCGGGGCACTTGCGTGCACACGCGGTACAGCCGCGGCACTTATCCGCTTCGATGGAGTAGGTCATCAGCGCTTTGCAGACGCCTGCGGGGCATTTCTTATCCTGAATATGCGCCAAATATTCCTCGCGGAAGAATTTCAGGGTTGCAAGCACGGGGTTGGGCGCAGTCTGTCCGAGACCGCAAAGGGAGTTCGCTTTGATGTAATTGCAAAGGTCCTCTAACTTGTCGAGGTCTTCCATCGTCGCTTTGCCTGCGGTGATTTTGTCAAGCATTTCTAAAAGACGCTTTGTACCGACACGGCAGGGGGTACACTTACCGCAGGATTCATCGACGGTAAAGTTCAGGAAGAACTTCGCGATATCCACCATGCAGTTGTCCTCATCCATAACGATAAGCCCGCCCGAACCCATCATACAGCCGATTGCCGTCAGGTTGTCGTAATCAATCGGGGTATCCATAAGCGAAGCGGGAATGCATCCGCCCGAAGGGCCGCCCGTCTGCGCCGCCTTGAACTTTTTGCCGTTCGGAATGCCGCCGCCGATTTCCTCAATGATTTCGCGAAGGGTTGTACCCATCGGGATTTCGACAAGCCCCGTATTCTTGATTTTGCCGCCGAGCGCGAATACCTTAGTGCCCTTGGATTTTTCTGTACCCATAGAAGCGAACCAGTCTGCACCCTTCAGAATAATCTGCGGAATATTCGCAAAGGTTTCCACGTTGTTTTCGGTGGTGGGCTTTGCGAAAAGGCCTTTGACCGCAGGATAAGGCGGACGGGGTCTCGGCTCACCGCGGTTGCCCTCAATCGAGGTCATCAGCGCGGTTTCCTCGCCGCAGACGAACGCACCCGCGCCCAAGCGCACGTGCAAATCAAAGTCAAAGCCGCTGTCAAATATGTTCTTACCCAAAAGCCCGTATGCACGCGCCTGTTCAATTGCAATCTGCAAACGCTTTACCGCAATCGGGTATTCCGCACGGACATATACATAGCCCTCGGTAGCTCCCGTTGCGTAACCGCAAATTGTCATTGCTTCGACGATGCAGTGCGGGTCGCCCTCCAATACGGAACGGTCCATGAATGCGCCGGGGTCGCCCTCGTCCGCGTTGCAGACCACGTATTTCTGATCCGCTTCGTTTGCCGCGGTAAAACTCCATTTAAGACCCGTCGGGAATCCGCCGCCGCCGCGTCCGCGAAGACCCGAATCCTTCACGATTTGAATCACTTCCGCGGGCGTCAGCTCTTTCAGGCACTTTGCAAGCGCCATATAGCCGTCAAACGCGATGTATTCATCGATATTTTCGGGGTCGATAACGCCGCAGTTGCGCAGTGCAACACGGTGCTGTTTTTTGTAGAAGTCGGTTTCCTGCAAAGACTTTACATCGTCCATGGTGACGGTCTCATCATACAGCAAGCGTTTGACCAAACGCCCCTTTAACAGATGCTCTTCTACGATTTCGGGAACATCTTCCACTTTAACCTGGCTGTAAAAACTGCCTTCGGGATAGACAATCATAATGGGACCTAAGGCGCAAAGTCCGAAGCAGCCCGTACGGACGACTTTGACTTCCTCTTGCAGTCCCTTTTTCGCGATTTCAGACTCTAAAGCGTCAATAATCGCGAGGCTGTTTGAAGAGGTACAACCGGTACCGCCGCAAACCAAAACATGGGAACGATACATTGTTTTTCCTCCTTATTTTGTAGCCGCGCCGACTGTGAAATCCACAATCGGGTTGCCGTTTACGATATGGTCTGTAACGACCTTTACCGCTTTTTCAGCGGTCATTTTCACATAGGTAACCTTTTCTTTGCCGGGCTCTAAAACCTCGACAATCGGCTCGTATTGACACATACCGATACAGCCTGTCTGCGAAACGGTTACGCCTTTTAAGTCGCGCTTTGCAATTTCATCGACAAACGCGTTTAAAACAGGTCGTGCGCCTGCCGCAATTCCGCAGGTCGCCATACCGACCACGATGCGGACGGCTTCGTCGCCTGTATCTTCGCGCACGGTCATTTTCTTTTTGGCATTCTCGCGAATCGCCATCAATTCTTCAATCGTTTTCATTGAGTTACACCTCCGTAAAGAGCTTCCGTATTTTCATTTATAAATGCACGCATCCATTGCACAACCGCAGGTTCCGAAAGCGGCACGCCGCCCAAAATCTCACGGATTTCCGAAGTATCCAGCACAAAATCTTTTCCGTCCAACCCGCGGCGGTACAAAAACTCGCGGTCGGTATTCATAGAGATAAGCGTTGTGACGGTAGAAGCCATATCGCCGAGCGGTGTAAAATCCACACTGTCGGTTTTGAATACAGCCTGCACGTTTGTGCCGATGCCGACCTTGGAAGAAACCGTAAAACTGCCGCCCGTCTGCTCCGCCGCCATTTTGAACAGCGGCACGCCCATGCCGACCTTGCGGGTGGTGCGGGTGGTATAAAACGGGTCAAGCACACTTTTTACCTGTTCTTCCGTCATACCGCAGCCGTCGTCATAAATGCCGACGGTCAGCGTGTGCGCCTGCGTATTCTCCAGCACCTCAATGCGTATCAGCGCCGCGCCTGCGGTAATGGAATTCTGTGCAATATCGAGTACGTTTAAAGACAGCTCGCGCATATCAAGCCTTGTATTTTGCCAGAATATCGGGCACGTCGTCCTCGGTAATCTTACCGTAAACCTCGTCGCCGACGGTCATTACGGGTGCAAGACCGCACGCACCGATGCAGCGGCATGCTTCGAGCGAAAACAGCCCGTCCGCCGTGCACTCGCCCGCCTCAATGCCGAGTTCCTTGGTCAGACGGTCGAGAATCTGCTGTGAACCTTTCACGTAGCACGCGGTTCCCAAGCATACAGATATGTTGTTTTCCCCTTTGGGGGAGAGCGAAAACTGCGCATAAAATGTGGATCTGTCTCTTATACACATCTCCGAGCCCACGAGACCGATCAGTATCTC
>ERZ1027171.545-NODE-545-length-16028-cov-6.158330_pt1 | contig 16028 bp, 14 predicted proteins | sample MGYA00519274_ERZ1027171 | MGnify/ENA primary metagenome ERZ1027171 (study PRJEB26926, sample SAMN06164681) | human gut metagenome | biome: ENVO:00009003; feature: ENVO:2100002; material: ENVO:00002003 | host: Homo sapiens | place: USA | collected 2012 ... | reverse complement strand
GCCGCTGCAGTATCTTGGTCTGAAGTATGTAACCCGGGCGTGGAAGCACTTCGAAAAACAGGACGGCACGCCCTTTACGTCTGAAATAGCAGGAATCGATGTGCCGGTCTGGGAGGAAAAAGCCGGAAAAGCATAACGGGTACTTTCACAGAAAGAAAGGCTGACGCGGTCAGAAAAACAGCCGTCGGGGCGGCAGAAGCATTCGGTTGCGGCGCGGCGGGTGTTCTCGGATTCTCCGTCCCCGTCTCTGCCGCTTGTTCCGCCGTGCGGGCAGGTTCTTCTGTTTTTTTCGGCTCTATTGCTTTTTTCGCTATCGGATTTTGCATCGGTTTCGTCACATTTTCTGTAAAGCTGTCTCGCCTTACAGCTGGCGCAGTCGCTTGAAACGCACCCGTTTCCAGTCGGCGTTCCAGCTCCGAAATACGGGCAAGAAGCGCATCGGTATCCGTATCCAAACGCTCGTCCGCCATACGCAGTAAAGCCATCTCTACTGCGGTTCTGCGGTGTGCGCCGTTCTTCAAACGAATGGCGGTATCGTTCAGAATATCCATTGCGGAAAGAATGCGCGCAAGTGTAAAGCTTTCAGACTGTACACGTATTTTCTGGAGCTCCGCCTGCGGACAGACAATCAAATCTTTATAATTCGACACACTGCGTGCAATCATCATTGCACGGAAGTGTGAAATCAGGTCTGCAACCAAGCGTTCCATATTGCAGGCGTTGTTATACAGGTCGTTTAAAACGGTCAGCGTTTTTTCGCTGTCGTGCGCGGCGACGGATTCCGCAAGCGAGAATAAATGCTCCCGCCCCGCAAGCCCCGCCGCGTCGCTGACCACGGTTTCGGTAATCGCCTCGCCGTATGCCGCACAGCGGTCTAAAAGCGACAGCGCATCACGCATTGCGCCGTCCGAAACACGGGCAATCAGCATCGCGCCGTCATCCGTCAGAGAAATATTTTCCTGCACCGCGACAAATTTGAGTCTGTCGGCGATATCCTGCGGTTCAATCCGTTTAAAATCAAACCGCTGACAGCGCGAAAGAATGGTCGAAGGCAGTTTATGCACCTCGGTGGTTGCCAATATAAATTTGACATGCTCGGGCGGTTCTTCCAAGGTTTTTAAAAGCGCATTGAACGCACCCGTAGAAAGCATATGCACCTCATCAATGATGTACACGCGGTATTTCGCGTGGGTAGGCGTATAGTTTGCCTCCTCGCGCAAATCGCGGATGTTATCGACACCGTTGTTGGACGCGGCGTCAATTTCAATCACGTCTAAAATCGAGCCGCTGTCAATCCCGCGGCAGGTGTCGCAGGCATTGCAGGGATTGCCGTCCACAGGGCGCTCGCAGTTGACCGCCTTCGCAAGAATTTTGGCACAGGAGGTTTTGCCCGTACCGCGTGAACCCGTAAACAAATACGCGTGCGAAAGCCGTCCGCTTTGCACCGCCCCCGTCAGTGACGCGGTAACATGGGGCTGCCCCACAACATCCGCAAACGTCTGCGGACGCCATTTGCGGTAAAGCACCTGATACATCGGGAATCCTCCTTTTACAAAATCCATGAATATCCGAATACAAAAAAACACCTTAACTCGGTCATGCACCGTGCAGGTGAGCTGCGGCGCACAGGCTGACCGCTTAATGCTGCTCGGTTCCCCGCCTGACATGGTTCACGGAGCGCTGTCGCACAGGACCCACACGGCACACGACCCAATTAAGGTAGCATTATTATACTATGAAAAATCTCTGAATGCAAGAGAAAAATCGTTTATTTTTTGTTGTTATTTTGTGCAGAATTTGCTATAATATATGCATTATTATTGCACAGCCGTACAAAACTGTGCAAAAAACCGTGCAGTTCCAAAATTCTCCCGCACTCGGAGGACATTTTTATGTTTAACATCATTCCGCAGCCCAATGAAATGATTATTACAGGCGGTAAAACGTATTTTGAGTTGAATGAAGATACGACTATTACCAAAGTGCCTTATATTGACGAGTTTCGGGATTTTGTCAAAAAACAGTTTGACATTCGTCTGCACCGAGACTCCGAGGCAACGGAAAACTCCGTTATTTTAATCCGTACGCAAGAGATTTCGGATGAGGAAGCGTACCGTTTGGTCTCCCGCGACGGTTGCATTTACATTTACGGCAAGGCGGACAACGGCATTTTTTACGGTCTGCAAACCCTGAAACAGCTGTTACTGCAAGGAAACGGCAAAATTCCCGATATGTTCATTGAGGATAAGCCGCGCTACAAATACCGCGGCTTCATGCTGGATTCAGGGCGGTATTTTCAGTCCGTCAAGGAAATTAAGCGTTACATTGATTTGCTTGCGCTCCATAAAATCAATATTTTTCACTGGCATTTGACCGAGGATCAGGGCTGGCGCGTCGAAATAAAAAAATATCCGCGTTTAACCGAAAAAGGCTCGAAACGCAGTCACACCAATTTCGGTGTAAAACCCGAAAGCGGTTTCTATACGCAGGACGACATCCGCGAGATTGTGGAGTACTGCCACCGCCGCTTTATCAAGGTCGTGCCTGAATTTGATATTCCGGGACATATGGTTGCGGCAATCGCATGTTATCCCGAGCTTGCCTGTTTCCCTCGAAAATTGGAGGTCGCCACGCACTGGGGTGTAAAGCACGATATTCTTTGCGCAGGCAAAGACAGTACATATGCATTCGTTTTCGATATCATCGATGAATTATGCGAACTGTTCCCGGACGAATATTTCCACCTCGGCGGCGATGAAGCGGTGAAAATGCGTTGGAAAATCTGCCCGCACTGCCAAGAGAAAATGCAGGCGGAAAACATTCCGAACGAGGAGCAGTTACAGCACTACTTTATGAGCCGCGTTGCCGCACATGTAAAAGAAAAGGGTAAAATTCCGATGATGTGGAATTACGACGGCGTCGAAAGCACGGCGTTTTTAGATCGTGATATTGTTTGGCAAATCTGCGGCGTAAATAAGCAGAACGATATGCTGGAACGGGAACTGCAAAACGGCAGAAAAATGTTTAATTCTTCGGCGTATCCGTATTATTTGGATTTCCCGTACGCCTGGGCGAATCTCAAATTCGCCTACGAGTTTGAACCTGATATGGGGGAAAACATGTTCGGTGTGGAAGCACCTTTATGGACAGAATACGTGCCGACACAAAATAAAGCGGATTACTGTACCTTTCCGCGTCTCGGCGCGATTGCGGAAACCGCATGGTCCGCCCCCGAGGACAAAAGCTATGCCCGCTTCCACGAAGGGCTTCCCGAGTATTTCGATTTGTTAAATGCATATGACGTGCGCTATGCCACCATGAAACAGGCAATGCCCTCTTGGGGTCGCGGAAAAATACAGTCGCTTTGGTTTAACCGCCGTGTTCTGCACTGGCAGGGGCTTCACAATCTTATCGACGATGCAAAGGTAGAATCCAAAGCTAAAAAAGGAAAAATTTAAATTATTCTATATAGGGGTGTTCGTTTTGGCAAAAGCAAAATATGTTCTCGCCCTCGATCAGGGCACAACCAGTTCCAGAGCAATTCTTTTTGACAAGCGGGGCAATATCGTTGCCAAATCCCAGCACGAATTCAATCAAATTTATCCGCAGCCGGGCTGGGTGGAGCATAACGCGATGGAGATTCTCTACTCCCAGTTTCAAGCCGTGACCGAGGTTATCAATGCAAACCGTATTTTCACCTCGGATATTGCGTCTATCGGCATCACAAATCAGCGGGAAACCACGATTCTGTGGGACAAAGGCACAGGCAAGCCGATTTACAACGCGATTGTCTGGCAATGCCGCCGCACCGCCGATATGTGCGAGGAAATCAAAAGAGACGAAGAACTGACCGCATACATCAAAGCACATACGGGTCTTGTTGTGGATGCGTATTTCTCCGCCACAAAAATCAAATGGATTTTAGACCACGTTCCCGGCGCGCGTATTCTTGCCGATGCGGGGCAGCTTTTGTTCGGCACGGTGGAAACATGGCTTATCTGGAATCTCACAGGCGGCAAGGTACATATTACCGACTATTCCAACGCCTCTCGTACCATGCTGTTTGATGTGGATAAGCTGTGCTGGGATGCGCACATCTGCGAAAAATTAAACATCCCGATGAGCATGCTGCCGAAGCCCGTCCCCTCAAGCGAGGTCTACGGCGAAGTAGCACCGGGGCTTTTGGGCTTTGAAGATATTGTCGGCGTACCGATTGCAGGCGCGATAGGCGACCAGCCCGCGGCGCTGTTCGGGCAGGGCTGTTTTGCCGCGGGGCAAGCGAAAAACACCTACGGCACAGGCTGTTTCCTGCTGATGAACACAGGCGAAACCCGCGTGCAGTCCAAAAACAATTTGGTCACTGGCGTTGCCTGGGGCTTAGACGGCAAGGTGGAATATGCCATTGAAGGCTCGGCGTTCAACGCGGGGTCGGTCATCAAATGGCTGCGCGACGATTTGCGTCTGATTGACTCGGCGCGCCGCTGTGACGAGCTTGCCGAAAGCGTGGACAATGCAAACGGCATCTACTTTGTACCCGCATTCACAGGACTCGGCGCACCGTATTGGGATATGTATGCGCGCGGTACGATTGTGGGGCTTACGCGCGGCGTTAAGCGTGAGCACGTGGCGCGTGCGGTTTTGGAAGCGATTGCGTTCCAAATGACCGATTTGCTGGAAGCGATGCGTGCAGATTCGGGCATTGCCCTTTCGGAACTGCGTGTAGACGGCGGTGCCTCCGTCAGCGATGTGATGATGCAGATTCAGGCGAATCTGATTCGCACCAAGGTCAACCGCCCGAAAATGGTCGAAACCACGGCGCTGGGCGCGGCATTCTTAGCAGGTCTTGCCGTCGGCTTTTGGACGGATTTGAAGGAACTGGAAAACATCCGCAAAGTCGATAAGGTCTTTGAACCGAAAATGGTACTCGAAGAGCGTGACCGCCTGTATAAAGGCTGGCTTCGCGCGGTGGACTGCTCACGCGGTTGGATTGAACATTAACGCTAGAATTTTTTAATACGTACCTATTTTGTAGGGCGGGCATTGCCTCCCTTGTAAAAGAGAGGTGGCACGGCGAAGCCGTGACGGAGGGATTCATCGCCCGCGAAAGTCTGAGGAAATTCTGCGGCGGGGGCAAGCCCCCGCCCTACCGAAAACTTTACCTTGTGCGATGTGAGATTCTTCGCTACGCTCAGAATGACAAATTTGTGCAATCCCGTAGGGGCGGATGCCTTCATCCGCCCGAGCGGGGGATAGATTTTGTACAAGGCAAACGGACAGCCACAAGGGCTGTCCCTACGGTATGTGAAAACCGACAACGCATTCACCCGAAAGGAGATTCCTAAAATGAAGCTTACCTACAAAGGCAAATACAACAGCGACCCCGCATCACTTCCCTGCAGAGAACACATGCCGAATGCGGTACAGTTCAAAGAGTTCAACAATATGAAGCAATTCGCCGGCATTGCAAATGTGATTGCTTTTGTACTGACGGTTCCGCTGCTCATCGGGCTGTATTTGCATATGCGCGCCGATAATGTTCTCGGGTTCTTCTTCGGGCTACTGCTGTCGTTTGTTTCGCTGTTCCCGCACGAGCTTCTGCACGCGGTTTGCTTTAAAAAAGAAGTCTATTTATACACAAATTGGAAACAGGGTATGCTGTTTGTCACAGGCCCCGAAACCATGTCAAAAGCTCAATTTATATTTATGTCCTTACTGCCGAATTTGGTATTCGGCTTTCTCCCCTATATTGTGTTTATACTGTTTCCGAAGCTCACCTTTTTAGGGGTGTTCGGCGCGCTCAACATCGGCATGGGCGCAGGAGACTATTACAATGTTTTCAACGCCTTACGGCAGATGCCCAAGGGCGCACGCACATATATGCACGGGATGCATTCCTACTGGTATATACCAACCGAAACAAGCAATTTATAAATCAAAGGAGATACAAACACCCCATGGATTACGCAAAGGAAAGTCTGCGTCTGCACTACGAGTGGCAGGGCAAAATTGAAATCAAAGCACGTGCAAAGGCAAACGATAAGGAAGCGCTTTCGCTGGCATACACCCCCGGCGTGGCACAGCCGTGTCTGGAAATTCAAAAGGATATTTCTAAATCTTACGAACTGACCCGCCGCTGGAACACCGTTGCAGTGGTGACGGACGGTACTGCGGTTTTAGGCCTCGGCGACATCGGTCCCGAAGCCGGCATGCCCGTGATGGAAGGCAAATGCGTGCTGTTTAAAGAATTCGGCGGTGTAGATGCGATTCCGCTTTGCGTGCGCTCAAAGGATGTTGATGAAATCGTCAACTGCATTGCGCTGTTGGCAGGTTCGTTCGGCGGTGTGAATTTAGAGGATATTGCCGCACCGCGCTGTTTTGAAATTGAGAGAAAACTCAAGGAAAAAACCGATATTCCGATTTTCCACGACGACCAGCACGGCACAGCGGTTGTCGTTGCCGCCGCCGTTCTCAACGCCCTGCGCGTGGTCGGCAAAAAAATAGAGGACTGCACCGCCGTCTTTTCGGGCGCAGGCGCGGCAGGTATCGCGATTGCAAAGCTGTTAATGGGTCAGGGCATCAAAAATGTCCTGATGTGCAACAGCAAGGGTATTATTTGCGCAGGCGACCCAAAACTGAATCCCGCACAGGCAGAGATTGCCGAAGTGACCAACAAGGCACGTAAAACAGGCACGCTTGCGGACGCCATGGTCGGCGCAGATATTTTCATCGGCGTTTCTGCCCCCGGCATTGTGTCCGAAGATATGGTGCGCTCAATGCGGGACGGCGCTATCGTTTTGCCGATGGCAAATCCTGTGCCTGAAATTATGCCCGACCTCGCAAAGAAAGCGGGCGCGGCGGTTGTCGGTACGGGCAGAAGCGATTTCCCGAACCAAATCAACAACGTGCTTGCGTTCCCCGGCATTTTCCGCGGTGCATTGGACTGCCGTGCAAGCGACATTAACGAGGATATGAAAATCGCCGCCGCAAAAGCGATTGCCTCTCTCGTGTCCGATGAGGAGCTAACCGCTGATTACATTCTGCCGAAAGCGTTTGACGAGCGCGTCGGCAAAACCGTCGCCGCCGCAGTAGCGGAAGCTGCGAAAAAATCAGGCGTGGCGAGAATCTGAAAATCGGATTTACAAGATAAACTGAAGCCCCTGCGTTTCGCTTGAAACGCAGGGGCTTTTCTTGAAGTTCTTATGTTGTGCTGTCCTCGGTATTATCGCTCGGTATTTTGGGCATTTCAGGTTCCGCAATGCTCGTCTGAGTTTCTTCTTTTTGCAGAGTAGTTGCTTCCGTTTCGTTCCGTTGCTGTAAAAGACTTTTTATCTCTTCCAGCTCCTTTTGCAGTTTTTCATTTGCTCGGTTAAAATCATATGCTTTCCATACAAAATAAATCAAAAATACCGCCAAAAACGGCGCAGCTACTTCCGGAAGTACTAAACAAATATATCCAAAGATAATTGCTAAAATCGTCAGTAAAACGGTCAGTTTCATTTATCTTTCCCCCTCACGGAATAAATGTCCGTTTCCGTGTGTCAATTCTTTCTGCATATGCTGCATATTTCTCCGCAAATTTTCCTGTTTCTTCATTGTTTTTTATAATTATTATACACCGATATTGTTTTATGTCAATATTGGTTGAAATATAGCACAGCGAATTCCTATACATCTAAAAACTGCAATAAAAATATATTCTCCGAATTCCCTCTCACATTTTAGAATCCCTGTTCTACGGCATTTTCAAAAAGTCTACACAAACACCGCCACATTGGCACGGACGGGTTCATTACTGCTTTGGAACTCTGCGCAAACAGTTGTATCGCCCCACAAAAAACGAAGCCGCAAAGTGCCGAAACACACTTTATCGGTCATATCTTTTCCGTTGACCGTAATACTTTGCAAAACCGTATTTTCGCCGTTTTCGATATTCGGCACAGCGCGGATACGTACACTTTCAAACGGATGCACACGCAGTTTTTCCGCCTGCAACGCGCCGTTCCCCTCGGTTTGCAGGGTAATTTCAAAGGTGACGGCGTAACAGAGAACAGTAAGAAAAGAAAGAATGAAAGTCAGCACAGCACACAGAAGCAACATTTTCTTTTTCATCGGTTTCATCCTTTCTGTAATAAAAATATTTGTCATTCTGAGCGCAGCGAAGAATCTCGCACGGCACAAGGCGAATTTGATAAGCGCGTAGGGACGGACATCCTTGTCCGTCCGTGGGCGAACGCAGTTCGCCCCTACGGGTTGGTGTGTATTTTCACATACTGTATGGACAGCTCTTGCGGCTGTCCGTTCCGCGAATTCTTATCAGATTTTGCGGGTCGTCGAGGACGCCGACCCCTACGCAGTGATTGCGTCGCCATTCGTGTTGTGCGAATTTTGCGGGCGTGCAATGCACGCCCCTACGGTCAGAGGGGATTTTTGCATATCGTAGGGACAGCCCTTGCGGCTGTCCGCGGGCAATGAATCCCTCCGTCACGGCTTCGCCGTGCCACCTCCCTTTCACAAGGGAGGTATGAATCGCCCATACGGGACTGACAAATTACAGCGTGCAAATCCGCAAATATCTTGCAATCACCGAAAAAAATGGTATACTATTACCGAATATTGACAGGAGAAAGCTATCGATATGAAAAAGTACTATGCGCAGTACAAACTGCAATTCATTATGGGTCCCGCTTTCAAGCTGGCTGAGGCGATTTTGGAGCTTTTGGTACCGCTTGTAATGGCGCGCATCATTGACGTCGGTGTGAAAAACGGCGACGTCCCTTACATTCTCAAAATGGGCGGCGTGATGTTCCTTTTGGGCGCAGTGGGCTTGGGCTTCGCGGTCATCTGCCAATACAGCGCGGCGGTCGCACAGCAAGGCGTGGGTACGGCGCTTCGGCGGGATTTATTTAAAAAAATCAATGAACTTTCAGCAGCCGACAGGGCAAAATTTTCAAACGCCACACTGATTACGCGCATCACCAACGACGTCAATCAAATCCAATCGGGCGTGGCAATGCTGATTCGTCTGATGTTCCGTTCGCCGTTTCTGATTGCGGGGTCGCTTGTAATGGCAATGGCATTGGATCTCAAAATGTCGATTATCTTTTTTGTCGCCGGCTTCATTGTCAGCGGCGTGATGTATTATGTACTGAGCCGTTCTTTGCCGCTGTACCGTAAAATACAGAAAAAATTGGATGTGCTTTCGCGCATTACGGGAGAAATGCTTTCGGGCGTGCGGGTCATCCGCGCATTCGGGAAAAGCAAGCACGAAACCGAACGGTTCGGCGGAGCAAATACGGATGTGACAAAGGTTTGCGTCCGCGTGGCAAAGCTGAACGCGTACTTAAACCCCCTCACCTTTGCCGTTATCAATCTCGGCATTGTGGCAATTTTATATTTTGGCGGTAAAAATGTGGCGCTCGGCAATTTGATGCAGGGCGAAGTCATTGCCTTTACCAATTATATGACACAAATCTCCCTTTCTATTATTGTATTTGCCAACGTCATTGTGGTTTTCACCAAAGCGGCGGCAAGCATTGACCGTGTCCAAGAGGTTTTGGAAACGGAAAGCTCTATGGAAGAAGGCACGCGCGACACCGTAAACACAGAAAACGAAACGGCAATCGCTTTTCAGAATGTCGGATTTTCCTTTACGGATTCCGAAGAGCAAGTTCTTTCCGATATAAATTTGGAAATCCGAAAAGGGCAGACCGTCGGTATTATCGGCGGTACGGGTTCGGGTAAAACCGCGCTTGTCAATTTGATTTTGCGGCTGTATGACGCAAACAGCGGCGAAGTGCGTGTGTTCGGCGAGGATGTAAAAAATTACACCTACAAAACCCTGCGCGGTACGGTGCACATTGTTTCGCAGGGCAGCAGACTTTTCAAGGGCACGGTGCGCGAAAATCTGCTTTGCGGCAAGACGGATATTTCAGAACGGGAATTGGAAACTGCACTTGCCGTTTCACAAAGTGCGGAATTTGTCGGAAAACTGCCCAAAGGCTTGGATACAGAAGTGGAAGAGGGCGGCAAGAACTTTTCGGGCGGACAAAGACAAAGGCTGTCCGTCGCCCGCGCTTTGGTCGGAAATCCCGATATACTGATTTTGGACGACGCTTCCAGCGCGCTTGACTACGCCACGGACGCAAAAATGCGGCGCGAAATCGCCGCGCTTTACAAGGAAAAAACCGTTATTTTGGTTTCCCAGCGCGTCAGTTCCGTAAAATCGGCAGATAAAATTGTATTGATAGATGACGGACGCATCTGCGGCGAGGGCACGCATGAAACGCTGTACCGTGAAAATACGCTGTACCGCGAAATCTGCGATTCTCAGCTTTCCGAAAGCGAGGTGGCAGCTTCATGAAAACCTTTAAACGGTTGATGGTATTTATAAAACCATTTAAGAAAAATTTGATTTTGGCGATTGTATCGGCGTTCATCGGCATTGTGTGCTCCCTGCTTGTGCCCGTATTTATCGGTTGGGGCGTGGACTGTATGGTCGGCACGGGCGAGGTGGATTTTCCGCGCCTTTACAAAATCGCGGGCGGTCTGATTGCGGTCATTTTACTCTCCGCTTTGTTCCAATGGATTATGACCTACCACTCCAACAAGCTGTCTTACTATACCGTCGAGGAACTGCGCGACGGCGTATTCAAAAAACTCACGCGCGTACCGCTTTCTTACATTGACCGCAATGCGCACGGCGATATCATCAACACCGCCGTAACCGACATTGATATTGTCGGTACGGGACTTTTGCAGGGCTTTACGCAGGTGTTTTCGGGCGTGGTCACCATTCTCGGCACGCTGATTTTTATGTTCGTTTTAAATCCTTGGATTGCCTTGGTTGTGGTAGTCCTAACCCCGCTTTCGTTCTTTGTCTCCTCGTTTATTGCAAAAGGCTCGCACGACAAATACCGTGAGCAGGCAAAGCTGCGCGGCAAAATGACGGGCTTTGCTTCGGAAATGATTGACAGCGAAACGCTTGTCAAAGCCTATTCCATGGAAGACAGCAGTGGTGAAATCTTCGACGAAATGAACCGAAAGCTCCAAAAAGTGGGTGTGATTGCGCACTTTTATTCGGCGCTTTCCAATCCCTGTACGCGGTTTGTCAATGCAACCGTATATGCGGGTGTGGCAATTGTGGGCGCATACCTCTGCGTAAAAGGCACACTTTCCGTCGGGGAACTGACGTCCTTCCTCGCCTACTGTTCCCAATACACAAAACCCTTCAACGAAATTTCGGGCGTGGTTGCCGAATTCCAAAATGCCTTGGCAAGCGCCAACCGTGTATTCCGTCTTTTGGACGCGGAAGAAGAAAGCGACGACAGTAAGTTACCGAAATTAGAAGTCAAAAACGGCTGTGTGGATTTTTCCGATGTGCATTTCGCATACAGCGAGAAAAAGCCGTTAATTCGCGATTTCTCTTTGGATGTAAAAAGCGGGCAGACGGTGGCAATCGTCGGTCCGACAGGTTGCGGCAAAACAACGCTTATCAATTTGCTGATGCGCTTTTACGACGTCAATCACGGCCATATCACCGTGGACGGGCAGGATGTGTGCGCTGTCACACGGGACAGCCTGCGCGGTGCATTCGGCATGGTATTGCAGGACACTTGGCTGTTCCGAGGAACGGTACGCGAAAATATTGCCTACGGTGTAGAGAATGCAACACAAGAAGAAATTGTTGCGGCGGCAAAAGCGGCATATGCGCACGGATTTATCAAGCGACTGCCGCAGGGCTATGACACGGTACTGACTGAAAACGGCGACAACATTTCCGAAGGGCAAAAACAGCTGCTTTCCATTGCACGGGTAATGCTCCGTAAGCCGCCTATGCTCATTTTGGATGAGGCAACCAGCAATATCGATACGCGCACCGAGGTGCGGATTCAAAAAGCGTTCGCAGAGTTAATGGAAGGACGCACCAGCTTCATTGTGGCGCATCGGCTTTCGACCATCCGAAATGCGGATGTCATTTTAGTGATGCGCGACGGACAGATTTTAGAGCAGGGCACGCATGACAATCTGCTCTTACAAAAAGGCTTTTATTACGAACTGTATAACAGCCAATTTTCAAAAACGGAAGCCTAAAAAGCACCCCGTACCGTTAAACGGTACGGGGTTGCTCATTTTCCGTCAGCCGTGCACGCCGTCTGTAAAGCCCAGCGGCACGGTCAAGAACACGCCTGTATTTTCTCGGTTCAGTCCGCCTGTAACCTCTAACACGATTTTGTGTGCAAACTTTATGTTTTCCGCCGTCATTGCCGACAAAAGCAGCTTGCTTTTGTCATCGCTTTCGGGGTTCAGATATTTTTGCAGGGAGCTGAACACAGGCGGCTTGGCAAGACTGCTTTCCGCCAATGCCTGCAAAGCACCTTCGCAGTCCAGCATTGTACCGCCGCGAATCCCCGCTTCCATCATGCGCACCAAAATTTTCTCCATCATCGCAGGGTCGTGCATTACCAATATCAAAAGCTCCATAGCTTGCCTCCGAGAAAAAGTTATGGTATCATTTTATATAAATTTGTAAAGAATTGCAAGACCTGAGGTAAGAAAAATGGCAAGACATCTGCAATTTCAAATTGACGCACGTTTTGACGGCAAAAAGATACGGGATTACCTGAAAAGCGAAGCGAAAGTATCGCACCGCATGCTGTGCATACTGAAACGCACGCCGTGCGGCATCACCGTCAACGGCGCGCATGCGCGGACAATAGACATACTGCACACGGGGGATATACTCGCTTTGTCGCTTCCGAACGACGAGGTGTCGGTTACGCCGACGCCGACGGATATTCCGCTTGCAATTTTATATATGGATGACGATTTGATTATCGTCAACAAACAGGCAGGACTTGCAATGCACGAAACGCACAACCATCAAGGGGACGCCCTGTCAAACGCGCTTGCCTATTATCTTACACAGCACGGCGAACCCGCCGTATTCCGCGCGGTCGGCAGGCTGGATAAAGGTACATCGGGCATCGTGGTCTGCGCGCGCAATAAATACTGCGCCGCGCGGCTGTCGGGGCAAATACAAAAAACCTATTTTGCCGTAGCAGGCGGCGTATTTACGGACAGCGGCACGATAGACGCGCCGATTTACCGTCCCGACCCGAACAAAACCCTGCGTGCGGTCGGTGAAAACGGCGAACGGGCGGTCACGCACTGGGAAGCGCTTCGCACGGACGGCAAGTGCACCTTACTGCGGATTCATTTGGAAACGGGACGCACGCACCAAATCCGCGTGCATTTTGCACATCTCGGCGCACCGCTTGTCGGCGATGATATGTACGGCAGTACAGATTTACGGCTTGCACACCAAGCATTGCACTGCGGGGAATGCCGGCTTACACATCCCGTGACGGGAAAAGAATTAACAATCACCGCACCGATGCCCAAGGATATGCGGGAGTTATTGTAAAGGCGTTCAAAACTTGTCATTCTGAACGACAGCGAAGAATCTCACATAACACAAGGTAAATCTGTTTTACGCGTAGGGAACAATCTCTGTGTTGTTCCCTGAGGATTCATTAGATTTTAGCGGGCGCACAATGCACGCCCCTACGGGTTGCTCACCATCGTTTTGTACAAAATCCCCCCTCGCTCGGGTCGTCGCGGACGCCGCCCCTACAAGGGACAGTACACCGCCATTGGAATGTACGGATTTTATGCAGTGCGCCCTTACGCATAACTTTCGTTTCACGAGGATATAAAATGGTTCTAAAAATCACGGAAATTACGGAAAATAAAAAGGAATATCTCCCGCTTCTGCTTCTCGGCGATGAACAGGAGAGCATGATTGACCATTATCTTGCACATGGAAAAATGCTTTTACTGCAAACCGATACCGAACCTGTCGGCGTATGTGTATGCACGGGTGAAGGAGACGGCGTTTTTGAAATCAAGAATATAGCGGTCTCCCCTGCACATCAACGGTGCGGCTACGGCAGACGGCTGCTTATTGCCGCTGAAAACGCCTGCCGCGCGTGCGGCGGAACGGTTTTACAGGTCGGCACGGGAGAAAGCCCCTTAACCGTGCCGTTTTATGAAGCCTGCGGTTTCCGCTATTCACACCGCATACCGAATTTTTTTACTGAAAATTATGACCACCCGATTTTTGAATGCGGTATACAGCTGCGGGATATGGTGTATTTTCGGAAAGATTTGAAATGATATGCCCGCCCACAACCGATATACCTATAATTTGTCATTCTGAACGACAGCGAAGTTTTAAATTTATAAACTTCATATCGCTTCCACGGCACGAAATCAATTTGATAAGCGCGTAGGGACGGACATCCTTGTCCGTCCGCGGGCGAACGCAGTTCGCCCCTATGGGTTTGTGTGTATTTTCACATACTGTATGGGCAACTCTTGCGGCTGTCCGTTCGTTTTGTGCAGAATCCACCCCCGCTCGGGCGAGCACAGAGACCCGCCCCCTACGGGATTGTGCAGAATTGTCATTCTGAGCGACAGCGAAGAATCTCACACAGAAGAAAGCGCGTCTGCAAAAACCTGTATATAAATTACAATATCAAACTCTTGGCAATCTGCCGTTTATAATTTAAAAATTCTGCGGATAAATTGAAATTGTGCGAATGCGTGAAAACACAAGGAACGGGGCTCTGTGTTGGTTGCATTATTTAATCACACACAGTACCGTCCTCTGTGCTACTCTTTTCTGCTCTTTTAATCTTCATCTTCCATTATTTCAAATCTTTCAATCTGTTTGGTATCATATAATCTTAAACCCTTTTTATAAATTTTAGTGATTAAATATGCAAGAGCCTGAGAAAGGTTTGCACCGTTTGCACGATACTGCGCTTGCGTTATTTCATCTGTTGCTTCCACGCGATATAAGGAATCATATTTAATGAAAAAAGTAAAATCATTTTCTTCAAGCCATCGCAATAAATAAGATTCGTCAGGCAACCAAATTCCTTCTTGAACCTCAACAGGGAACTGTTTGTTTTTTTCAATCACTTTTCCGCCATAAACCCACTCTTTACCTTTGTATAAAAACGCCATTCCTTTTTCGTAATGAGCTGGGTTCTCATAATATTTATAGGTAAAACCTGACTTCTTTAGCTCTTGATAATTGTAAACTTCTAAAATATCCATAGATTATAATCTTTCCTATTTCACTTTTAAATTTGGAACAAATAAAATTCCCATAAATACCTTTGAAACATAAGAGGCGGTTCTCTGTGTTGGTTGCATTATTTAATCACACACAGTACCGTCCTCTGTGCTATATTTTACTCGCCAAACCATATCCGCAATACTTTTCCATCTTTCTTCTGCATTGCTATATTGCAATCTCCTCCAAGAGTATTTTGGTTCGAATTTTTTCCAAAAGATACTATCCATATTTCATCTTGATTATCGTAAAAGACTGATTGTGGCACATATTGCTGCGCATCTTCACTTTTTTCCATTCCATCAAAAATGGCTTTTGCTATTTTGAGTGCAGTTTCTTCATCGGGTATTACCGCGTCCCCTCTATAAGTTCCAATAGTTTCACTCCAATTTTTATCATAGAAATCTCCCGATTCATATTTTATCATGGCATTCTCCTTTTTACTGTTCCCACATGCCGAGTAGGATATCATGCTTAAAACAACAATTACAAGTACTACTAATGTTCTTCTCATATTGCACTCCCTTTCTATGATGTAGCACAGGAGATGGTACGAAACCACTGAAAAATGGTGCTTTCGTACCGTCCCTTGTGCTATGTCTTTGTTATAAACAAAACCATCCAATTAAAAACAGAAATATACCGAGAAAAACCCCACTAACCCTAAAACAAATATATTTCTATGAATAACTGTAAGATTTCCTTCTTTCAGTCGCATAATGGAAGTAGTAACAAGTCCAACCAAAATAAATGCACCAATTATAACGGGAAACATATTTGCGATGTTCTGAGCAGTTCCATGAATAACCCCCAGTGCATTATACTTATTAACGACCATTCCAAGAATAGCAACTGTCTCTTATACACATCTCCGAGCCCACGAGAC
>ERZ1027171.537-NODE-537-length-16229-cov-6.411957_pt1 | contig 16229 bp, 15 predicted proteins | sample MGYA00519274_ERZ1027171 | MGnify/ENA primary metagenome ERZ1027171 (study PRJEB26926, sample SAMN06164681) | human gut metagenome | biome: ENVO:00009003; feature: ENVO:2100002; material: ENVO:00002003 | host: Homo sapiens | place: USA | collected 2012 ... | reverse complement strand
CGAGATACTGATCGGTCTCGTGGGCTCGGAGATGTGTATAAGAGACAGCCGCTGATTGCGGATATCTCTTCCTGTTTCCTGTCCGAACCGATTGACGTCAGCCGCTTCGGTATGGTTTACGGCGGCGCGCAGAAAAATGTTGCGCCCGCAGGTTTAACCATCTGCATCATCCGTGAAGATTTGCTCGGCAAGGCGCGCGACATTACGCCGACGATGCTGGATTATCAAATTCACGCTGACAATGATTCTCTTTACAACACACCGCCCTGCTATACCATTTACATCTGCAAGCTTGTTTTGGAATGGCTGAAAGAAAACGGCGGCTTGGAAGCGATGAAAGAGAGAAATGAAAAGAAAGCAAAACTGCTTTACGATTTCCTCGACAACAGCAAAATGTTCCGCGGCACAGTCGTGCCTGAGGACCGTTCCTTGATGAACGTCCCCTTTGTTACGGACAGTGACGAACTGAACGCAAAATTTGTCAAAGAGGCAGAAGCAGCAGGTCTTATCAACCTGAAAGGTCACCGCACCGTCGGCGGTATGCGTGCATCCATCTATAACGCCATGCCGTACGAGGGCGTAAAAGCCTTGGTTGATTTCATGGCAGAATTTGAAAAAGCCAATTCCTAAGGAGATAAATCATGTATAAAATTTTAACACTCAACAAAATTTCCGAAACCGGACTGAAAAACTTCCCCGACACCTATGCACATTCGGGTGAAGAGACCAATCCCGATGCAATTTTGGTGCGTTCCGCTTCCATGCACGATATGGAATTGCCCGAAAACACAAAAGCGATTGCAAGAGCAGGCGCGGGCGTCAATAATATTCCGATTGACAAATGCAGTGAAAAAGGTATTGTAGTATTCAACACTCCCGGTGCAAATGCAAACGCGGTAAAAGAACTTGTGCTTTGCGCGATGCTGCTTTCTTCCCGCAAAATTGTTTCCGCAATCGATTGGGAAAAGACTTTAAAGGGCAACGGTGACGAAGTACCGAAAATGGTGGAAAAGGGCAAATCTGCTTTTGCGGGTCCTGAAATCAAGGGCAAAACCCTCGGTGTTATCGGCCTCGGCGCAATCGGCGTTCTGGTTGCAAATGCGGCGCTTTCTCTCGGCATGACGGTATACGGCTACGACCCGTTTTTGTCTGTGGACGCGGCATGGTCGCTTTCCCGCGGGGTACATCACGCGGCGTCTTTGGATGAGATTTTTGCAAACAGCGATTACATCACACTGCACGTACCGTCCACACCCGACACCAAAGGCATGATTTGCAAAAAGAATATTGACACCATGAAAGACAATGTCCGTATTATGAACTTTGCACGCGGTGACTTGGTAAATACAGCGGATATTTTGGAAGCACTCAACAACAGCAAGGTTGCGGCTTACGCTACCGACTTCGGCTGTGATGAACTGATTGGCGCACCCGGCGTATTGGTAATGCCGCATCTCGGCGCTTCTACCCCTGAATCTGAGGACAACTGCGCGGTGATGGCAGTAGACGAAATCCGTGATTATTTAGAAAACGGCAATATTACGCACTCCGTCAATCTGCCTGCTGTCTCTGTTCCGAGAACAGGACGATCCCGCATTACAATTATCCACAAGAATGTGCCGAACGTCATCAGCAAAATCACCACAACCGTTGCGGAAGAAAATATCAATATTGACAACATGGTAAACAAATCCCGCGGTGAATATGCTTACACCATGCTGGATACAGACGCAGATGTTTCTGAAGAGGCGATTGCCGCAATCAGCGCTTTGGACGAAGCGATTCGCGTAAGAGTTATTTAATTTTCACAAAATACATGTAAAATCTGACGGGTGTTTCCCCGTCAGATTTTTTTAGGATGAATGAATATGTATCCAAGATTTCGAAGATTACGGTTTGACATTTGGCTGTGTTTGGCAGTCAGTACGCTAATCAGTTTTCTGCCTGTAAAAATTTTAAAAACCGTGCTTCCGCACGCTTATACCGCTTATACGGAAGAGCATGTTGTCCCCGACGGGGAAATCGGCGGTACAGCGGATAACGGGGTGCACCGTGCACAAAATGTAGAGGACCTGTTGGCATACGATACATTCACCATAGTTTCCCCCGGAATCGAATACTGCAATCATGGTGCAGGCTATCACGGCAACCGCTATTTTTACGCCGTAACACTGCCGTCGGGAGAACGCATTGCCGCCTGCATCAATATGGACGCCGTGCAAAACAGCGAAGAATCTATTTACAGCGGCGAAGCCACTCTGCCTGTCGGAAAAATTGTCTATGAGGATTTGTCTGCCGACACATATTTCATAGGACAAATCGAATATAAAGAACCGTTAAGCCGCACTGATTTTTATATTGATATGCTTGGTATCGGCGGCAAAATCAGTGAAGAAGATTATACGACGCCGATTCTAACGGTAGTGCAATTGGCGGTTATTTTCATATGCTTTCCGCTTCTGCATACACTCGGCTCAAAATTCGGCCTATTCCCCTATTTCTTCCCGCCGAAAAACAAGCAGTAATATAAGCAAGGGACTGCCGTTCACTGCAAACGGCAGTCCCTCTTTTTTGTAATTCCCCGAAGCCCACTTCGAACAGAAGAAACCAAAGCTTCAGACTTTAATTTCGTTTATCGGAATTTATAAGGCACTATTCTTTTTCGGCAATCACTCGCCACTGAGACTGCAACTTTTCTAAGCTCCATGCCGCGTTGGCAGGACTTGTAGACGGCAGACAAATCGCAGTACGTCCGGTTTTCGGTAAAATATAGCGGTCATAAAGCTTCGCGGCGGTTTTGCCGTTTACAAAAATTTCTTCAATCGGTGCGGCGGATAAAATTGCGCTTATGTCGTTCGCCGTTGCATTTTTAATACTGCTGTCAGACGAGCCGACGATTTCGCACGTAGCAATGACATCCCACAGCGCAATGCGGTGTTTTAAGCAAAGTGCACGCTTTTCAGCAACAGACTGCGGTACAGGTTCCTGAAAAAGCGCGGCAAGCAACCGCCAAAACCGATTTTGCGGATGTCCGTAAAAGAATGCCTGTTCCCGTGATTTCACCGACGGAAAACTGCCTAAAATCAGCACACGGCTGTGCGAATCGTACAGCGGGTCAAATGGGTGTTCTAAAAAGATGTGGGCGGTTGTATTTGAATTTGGCATAAGTATCCTCTGACGCTTAAAGCACTCCCCGTTTGATGGGGAGTGCTTTGCATTAAGAATGGATTGGTAAAGGCGGGCGCGCAATGCGCGCCCCTACGGATTGTGCGGTACCGTCCATTTGCACGGGTTTTGTGGGCGCTTCGTGAAGCGCCCCTACGGGCGGTGTAATGCCGTTCCCCTGTGCAAATTTCACGTTAACCTTATGTGCACGTTCTTATTTCGTGCCGAAAATACGGTCGCCTGCATCACCGAGACCGGGGATGATGTAGCTGTGTTCGTCCAGTCTTTCGTCCAGTGCGGCACAGTAGATATCCACATCGGGATGCGCAGTGGTAAGTGCTTCCAAGCCTTCAGGCGCGGCAATAATGCCCATGAACTTAATGGATTTCGGATTGTATGTTTTAATCTGCGAAATCGCATCAATCGCCGAACCGCCTGTTGCCAGCATCGGGTCAAGCACAATCACTTCGCGCTGAGAAATATCAGACGGCATTTTGCAGTAATACGGAACAGGTTTTACGGTTTCGGGGTCACGGTACATACCGATATGACCGACCTTTGCCGACGGCACCAATTCCAACACGCCGCCGAGCATCCCTGTGCCTGCACGCAGAATCGGCACAAATGCAAGGGTTTTACCTGAAATCACTTTGGTTTTCGCCATAGCAATCGGCGTTTCAATTTCAACTTCCATCAACGGCAAATCGCGTGTTGCCTCATAGCACATCAGCATAGCAATTTCCTGCACAAGCGCGCGGAATTCCTTAGAACCTGTATTCTTGTCCCGCAGGAGTGTGAGCTTATGCTGAATCAGCGGATGATTGGTAATGGTAACCTTACCCATAGTATGCCTCCAAAATAATTTTTACTTCTGAAATATTATATAACAGCAGACAAAAAATTACAAGATTTTTTGTCTGCCGAAAACAGATTATTTATAGCTTTCCTCAATCGCCGTAATTTGGTCTATGCGTCTTTGGTGGCGACCGCCTTCAAAATCGGTATGCAGAAAAACATCTACTAATTCACAGGCAAGCCCCGCGCCGACTACACGTCCGCCCATACAAAGCACATTCGCATTGTTATGCAGTCTTGTAAATTTGGCGCTGAAATAGTCCGAACAGCAAGCCGCACGAATCCCGCGCACCTTATTTGCCGCCATAGAAATGCCGATACCCGTGCCGCAGCAAAGCACGGCAAGCGAAGATTTGTCGCCGTCGGAAAGCAAGCGGTCACAAGTCTCCTTTGCAATCGGCGCATAGTCTACCGACTCTGCGGAATGCGTACCGCAGTCGGTAAACGCAATACCCTGTTCCTGCAAATGCGCCTTAATCGCTTCTTTCAATTCGTAACCGCCGTGGTCTGCACCGAGATAAATCATGTGTCATTCCCCTATCTTATTTATTTTCTGTTTATTGTTTAATTCCCGCTGTGCCTGCGGCAAGCGCAGATACAACGGCTGTAATGCCTTGGAAGAAACAACAGGCTCGCCCTTTTGTATTTTCTCATATGCCAAATATGCCGCACTTGACGCTCTCGGATAGCGCATTTGTGCAGGCACCGCCGCAATCGGGAACCTGCAAGCCGCACCGAGTGTGTCTGCCACCTTTTGCGCGCCGTCCCCTGTGAGCAATACGGGGCGGTTATATTCGGAAAGCAAATCTGCCAATTCGGTAATTTTCATTGCCGCATCTTCGGTCAAACGCTCGCTTCCCGAAAAAGACGCTGTGTACACCTGTTCACAGCGTGCATCCATCACCGCGCAGACAATGCCGTCAAAATTCCGAAACGGATATGCCGCCGCTTCTAACGCGGACACGCCGAAGCACGGTTTTTCTGCGGCGTCTGCCATACCCTTAAGCGCGGCAACACCGATACGCACGCCTGTAAACGAGCCGGGACCCACGGTCACCGCAAAAACATCCACATCCGATAAATTCGCACGGCTATTTTCCAAAAGTGATTCCGCCATAGGCAACAGCGTTTGGCTGTGGGTCAGTTTCACATTTGTAAAGCTCTCACCCAACAAAACCTCTGCATCCGTCAGTGCGGCACTTGCAGAAACGGCGGCACAGTCCAATGCAAATATTTTCATAACACCGCCTCCAATCCGTCTACTGTGATTATACGGGTATCCGCCTCATCCCCCTGCGCGATGGAAATGCGCACAGCATCGGCAGGCAAAGCGTTCTCAATATTCTCGCTCCACTCGACACAAAGCACGGAACCGTTCTCCATATACTCAAAAAATCCGGTAGAATCCAGGTCTTCCCAAGATTCCACACGGTACATATCGAAATGACAAAGCTCGGCATTTTTGCCGTAGACATTGACAATGGAAAAGGTAGGACTGCTGACAGAATCCGAAAGTCCCATCCCTTTGGCGACACCTGTCACAAAGGCAGTTTTACCCATCCCCATGCCGCCGAAAAAAGCAATAACGCGCCCGCCGCGAAGCGCCTTTCCGAGGCGTTCACCAAGCGCACAGGTCTCCCCATAACTTTTTGTTATAAACTTTTGCACAAAATCACCTAAGCCGAGTTTAAAACTGCAAACAGCACCGTATTGCATATTGTTTTGTATATTGTAACACGCTTTCTCGGCAGAGTAAATACTTTTTGCTTGAATTTCGCGGACAGGCATACTATAATGGAAGTAATACTGATGAGGTTTGCATTCTATGAAAAAGATTTTTAATGCTGTACGTCTGTTTCTGCACGAGACGGATAAGTTTTTGTTATTTTCTGCCGTACTGACATCTGTATACGGACTTTTAACGGTTTACAGCGCAACACGGTGTACACTCAAAGAGGGCGAGCTGTTTTCGCGCGATTTCACAATCATGCTGATTGCGGTTGTACTCGGCATTGCGCTTTGTCTTTGTATCTCCTATTTCAACTACGAGGTATTTACGCGGTTTTGGATTCCGATTGGGGTTCTTTGTTTGGTCGCGCTTTTATTGCTGTTCCCGTTCGGCTCAGGTCCCGAAGCGCGCCCCGATGTGCGCACATGGCTGGACTTTAAGGTGTTCAGCATTCAGCCGTCGGAATTTGTCAAAATCGGATTTATTATTACCTTCGGCGTGCATTTAGACAAACTGCGTGATAAAATTAACAAGCCTTTGAGCATCCTGCAGCTCGGCGTGCATGCCATGATTCCGACTTTTTTGGTTATGGAAACGGGCGATATGGGTTCGGCGTTGGTATTCCTTGTCATTGCGGCGGCAATGCTGTTTGCAGGCGGTGTACATTGGGGCTACTTCTTGGGCGGTACGGCGCTCATCGGCGCGGCGATACCGCTTGTATGGACGTATGTGTTTTCTTCCATTCAAAAGAACCGATTTTTGGCGCTGATTTATCCTGATTTATATCCTGACATTATTTATCAGCAAAAATACGGCATTACCGCTATCGGCGCGGGCGGGATAACGGGACAGGGTCTGTTTAAAGGTGCCTACACGCAGGCGGGCGTGGTTCCCGAACGGCACAACGATATGATTTTTTCGGTTATCGGGGAAGAGCTCGGATTTATAGGCTGTATTCTTGCGCTTGCGCTCCTGTTTTTCATTGCGGTTCGGATTTTAATCATCGGCCAAAAGTCCCGCGAACGTTCCACGAATCTGATTTGCAGCGGCATGGCGGCAATGATTATCGGGCAGGTTGTCATTAACGTCGGGATGTGTTTAATGCTTTTGCCCGTTATCGGGATTACGCTCCCCTTCTTCTCGGCGGGCGGTTCGGCAAACCTCGGTGTGTATATCGGGCTGGGTCTGGTGCTGAGTATATACCGTCACAACTGCGAACAGGAAGCCGTGAATGTGCGGGTGTATGATTCGTTGAAAAAGATGTAAAATATGCCAAAAGTGGCACCGAAAGCAGATTTTTCGCATCTGCTTTCGGTGCCGTTTTTTCGTTTTGCGCGTAGGGACGGACATCCTTGTCCGTCCGCAAAGTTTCATCAGATTTCGCGGGCGCGCGATGCACGCCCCTACGGGATTGTGAGCCGCTGTCGTTTCGTGCAAAACCCGACTTTGCTCGGGTCGCCGTAGTTTGCCCCCTACGGGTTGTGCTTTGCTGTCAGCTCGAGAAATTTGGTATTGACAAATCATTCTACACAATGTAGAATAGAGCTGTACTACAAGGTGTAGAATAACAAAAAGGGGCGTTTTCATGTCTGATTTACAGTTAGGCGCTGTAGAAGCCCGATTTGCCGATATTATCTGGCAAAATGAACCGATTGCGTCTTCGGTGCTTGCGCAATACAGTGCGAAACAGCTGAACTGGAAAAAAACCACTTCTTACACGGTTTTAAAAAGGCTGTGCGATAAGGGAATTTTCCAAAATAGCAAAGGAACCGTAACTGCTTTAATCTCTAAGGCGGACTTTTACGCGATGCAAAGCGAAAAATTCGTGGAAGAAACCTTTGACGGTTCTCTCCCCGCCTTTCTTGCCGCATTCACAACACGAAAGCATCTTTCTTCGGAAGACGTTGCGCTTTTGCGCCGTATGGTGTCGGAATATGAGGAGGAATCCTAATGGAAGCTGTATTTTTAAAGCTTTTCAATATGAGTATTGCGGCAAGTTTTATGATTTTGGCAATCGTTGTACTGCGTGTTTTTCTAAAAAAATCGCCGAAAGCCATACGCCCCGTGCTGTGGGCTTTGGTCGGCTTGCGGCTGATTTGTCCGTTTTCCTTAGAAAGCGCGCTCAGCCTGATTCCGAGTGCGCAGACGATTCCCGATGCGGTACTCAGCGAACCGTCCTTTTCGGTGCAAACAGGGTTTACAGGTGTGGATACACGTGTAAACGCCGAGCTTGCTGACCGCTATTTTGAAGGGGTTACTGTGCCGACAAACACAGGTCTGCACATCACACAGCTGTTTGCGGTGATTTGGCTTCTCGGTATTTCGGCAATGGCAATCTATGCGATTGTGAGTTTTGTGAAGCTTCGCAAACAAACCGACGAAAGCATAAAATACGCAGAAAACATTTACCTTTGTGACCGCATCCCCGCACCGTTTATTCTCGGCGTTTTTAAGCCGCATATTTTTCTGCCGTCTTCTATGGAAGAAGCAGATATGCCTTATGTCCTTGCGCACGAAAAAGCGCATTTGAAGCGGCGCGACCACCTGTGGAAGCCGCTCGGTTTTGCGCTGTTGAGCGTATATTGGTTCAACCCGCTGATATGGGTTGCTTATATTTTGCTTTGCCGTGACATTGAACTCGCCTGTGACGAAAAGGTTGTAAAAGTGATGGGCGCGGAATGCAAAAAGCCATATGCCGAAGCCCTCATCCGTTGCAGTATATCGCAAAAGCGAATTTCCGCCTGCCCCGTGGCGTTCGGGGAAACCGATGTTAAAAACAGAATTAAATCGGTTTTGCATTACAAAAAACCTGCATTTTGGGTGTGCATCACCGCTGTGCTTGCCTGCATTGCCGTGGCGGTATGCTTTTTAACTGTGCCGAAAGGGATTCTGTTAACAGAATTGGGACAAATATCCGATAAACCGCAATCCGTTACAGTGATTACACAGGGAGAAACATATGAAATCCCTGACAGACACATCGATGCGGTTCGCAATTTTATGAACGAAATATATGTAGACAGGACACCGATTACACGCTCTCGCAGTGAAGAAAGAGATAAAACCAATACGGTGATTTTTCACTTTTACAGCGGCGATATCTGCTATTACTTTAACGGCAACTGCACAGAACTTTGGGTTTACGATACAACCAAACCTTCGTACACCCACCGTGTGAAAGACCCGCGGGCAGTTCGGCAATTTTTGCAGGAATACTTATGGAACGCCGATTCTGTTCCTTCGTCCGGCGTATTCCTTGAAATTACGGAAGCGGATTTCTCGGGTGCAAAGCCGTATATGGAAATCAAATGGGTCAATCCCTCTGAGAAAGACCTAATGTTCGGCGAAGATTTTTCCATAAGTCGCATAACTGAAAATAGTTGGGAACCATACAGTTTTCCGGAAAACTATGGATTTAATGCAATCGGTATTCTGTTGCCTGCAAACAGTTTTCGCGTGCAAAGGTACAATTTGGGGGTACTGGACATTACGCAACCCGGTACATATCTATTCGAAAGCGAATGTACAGATAACGATTCCGAAATCGCTGCCGAAGAAAGGTTGGATTACCCTGTACGCTTAGCATTCCAATTGGCTGAAAACGCAGACGGAAAATTGGTTTGTACCAATGTTACGGGGGACCCATATGCGGATAGGACATATGTTTTTCACAATTCAGTCGATTGGTCGGAGCCAAAGTTTACACTGTCCCAGCACACGAATCAGTTTCAATTCACCTATTCTGCATTCAGCAGTTATTGGCCGCACGGAACTTATGATTTGACGGACGGCACGCTTACCCTGCGGACAAATGACGGTGAAAATGTCTATGTGTTTCACGCACAGGGAAGTGATTTTGTGTTTGACGCGGCACAGTCCTCGCCCATCCCGCAATATAAATATTCGGCGGATACAGATGAAATGCAGTCGCCCGTCCCTGACGGTGCGGTGTTTACATTAGAAGCAACAGCATAAAAAATATGATTGACCAAAGCTACAGTTAAACGCTCCCTAAAACAATAGGGAGCGTTCATCATATCTTTTTATATCGTTTTACGGAAGCCACGGTGCAGGATTGACACGTTCTCCGTTCACCCAAACCTCAAAGTGCAGGTGTGCGCCCGCATGAGGATTTTCAGCGGACGGACGCGGCGAAACATTGCCCGTGTTTCCGACATAGGCAATCACCTGCCCCTGCTTCACGGTTTGTCCTTTGCCGACCAGCAATTTTGAGCAGTGGGCATAACGCGTATATACACCGTTGCCGTGGTTGATATACACATTGTTACCCCAACTGTAATGATACTCGGAAGAATAGACAACGCCGTCCGCCGCCGCACGAATCTCTTTGCCGTAGGCACTTCCTGTCGGACCAGATGTTGCGAAATCAATTCCTTTATGTCCGGGATAGCCATACCAGCCTGCCGAAATCACGACATTCGGATATTGAAGCGGACAAATCATACCCTTTGTTGAAACAGGGTAATGTTCATAATAATTATCATCAATCATCAATTCGCGTAACCCTGAAGCAGTTTGCAGTGCCCATCTTGCATCCACAGCGGTAACTTGGGCATCACGGGTCATATCAGCAATAGATAAAAGAAGCTTATCTGTCTCCCGAATTCCTGATGCCATTTGTAATATCCAGCGCGCATCAACTGCTGTTACTACACCATCCTGATTAACATCTCCCAAATAATATTTATCCTGATTTAGAGTATACGCCTGCGAAGGCAAGATACAAACCGCAAGCATTATAACAGACAACAAACAGCAAAACAGTCTTTTTCTCATATTTATTGATAGCTCCTATATCTTTTTGAGATTTGCCATACGTGCCATCAGTTTTTTCGTGCCGACCTTTTGGAACACAACTTCCAACAGCATATCATTGCCCATAGGGCGAATCGTGGAAATCACGCCTGTGCCGAACGCTTTATGCTCTACGGTATCGCCCGACTTAAAATCGGGCAATGCGGCAGAGGACTTTGCACCACCCGCCGTTTTTGAAAACCCGCGGTTGACGACACTGCCACTCGCAGAACTGCCAACACTTGTATATGTTCCGCTCCCCGTATTGGCTTTTGCAGAACCGCCGTACCCGCCGCTTGAGAGTCCCGCGCGTTCGCGGAAGCCGACAGAGCGGTGAATTTCCAATAATTTTTCGGGAATTTCCGCGACAAAGCGCGAGGGTCTGTAATAATTGGTCGAGCCGTAAATCATACGGGATTTTGCGTGCGTCAGGTAAAGCTTCTGCTTTGCGCGGGTAATGCCGACATAGGCGAGTCGACGTTCTTCCTCGACCTCGGACTCGACATACATACTCTGCATTCCCGGGAAAACGCCCTCTTCCATACCGGGAATAAACACCACGGGGAACTCCAAGCCCTTTGCGGAGTGGAGCGTCATCAGCACAACGGTGTCCGCATCGGAATTGTAATTGTCAATATCTGTAAGGAGCGCAACCTCTTCCAAATAATCGTTTAAAGTGCCTTCGGGGTTTTCTTCGGAAAAGCGCGTTAAGGTTGCGGAAAGCTCGTTTAAGTTTTGCACGCGGTCCTCGAATTTTTCGGGCTCTGCGCGTAAGGCGTTGACATAATCAGTTTCTTCCATAATGCGGTTGAGCGTATCGGCAAGCGGCGCATCCTCTGAAAATGCGGCAATGCTTTCAATCATGGCGGCAAATGCCTTTAATTTTGCCGCAGCGCGTTTAAGTACCTCATATTCATCGGCAGTTTTAAAGACTTCGAACAGGGAAACGCCGAGTAAATCGGCAATTTCATTCGCTTTTTGCACGCTGGTATCGCCGATGCCGCGCTTCGGGGTATTGACGATGCGCTGTAAACGAAGGTTGTCAGCGGGATTATTGACCACCGACAAATACGCAAGTGCATCCCTAATTTCCATACGGTCATAGAACTTGCGTCCGCCGATGATGCGGTAAGGAATTGCATTTTTGACAAGCGCACGCTCGATAGGCCCTGACATCGCATTCATACGGTACAGTACAGCGTGGTCACCGAAATGCCTGCCCTTTGCAACGGAAGAAAGGATTTTATCGGCAATGAAATTCGCCTCTCCCGTTTCATCCTCTGCGGTTTTCAATTCGATTTTTTCACCTGCGCCGTTTGCCGTCCAAAGGTTTTTGCCCTTTCTTTGGCTGTTGTTTTCAATCACGGCATTTGCCGCGTCCAAAATGCACTGGGTGGAACGGTAATTTTGTTCCAAACGAATCACGGTTGCATCGGAATAGCGCGTTTCAAAGCTTAAAATATTTTCAATCGTCGCGCCGCGAAAACGGTAAATACTTTGGTCATCGTCACCGACCACGCAGATATTGCGGTAGCCGTCGGCAAGGAGCGAGGTCAGCTTGTACTGCGCATGGTTGGTGTCCTGATACTCATCCACCATCACATAGCGGAACTGCCGCTGATAGTGCTCCAGCACATCGGGATTCTCCTCAAACAAACGGACGGTATTGAAAATAATATCGTCAAAATCCATAGCGTCGGCGTTCTTTAACAGGCTTTGATATTTCTTGTAGCATTCGCCGATTTTTTGCATACGGGTATCCTGCCCCGCCGATTTCAGAAATTCGCCGGGCGGCACAAGGGAATCCTTGGCACGGCTGATTTCGCCCAAAATGGTTTTGTGGGAAAGGAAACGGTCTTCAATCCCCAAAAGCCGCTGACATTCCTTCATCACGCGGCGGCTGTCGTCGGTATCGTAAATCGTAAAACGGTTGGTAAAGCCCAGCCTGTCCGCATTACGGCGCAGAATTTTAACACAGCTCGAATGGAAGGTGCTTGCCCAAATGTCATTGGCTTCGTCGCCGAGCATAAGGCAAAGACGCTCTTTCAATTCGTTTGCCGCTTTGTTGGTGAAAGTAATTGCCAAAATCTGCCACGGCTTCGGCGCGCGGTCACGAAGCACATCGGCAATGTCGGGGTAAACGGATTTGTCGCCCGCAAGATACGCCTGCATAAGCCTGATATCCTCCGTGTCGGGCGTACGGTCGGCAAATTCCGAGATGTATGCGTGCCCGAAGCGCAGCATATTCGCAATACGGTTGACAAGCACAGTTGTCTTGCCGCTGCCCGCACCTGCCAGAATTAAAAGCGGTCCATCAATTTGAAAGACCGCTTTTTTTTGGCATTCATTCATTCGTTTAAATTCATTTTCAATAATCTGTCGGCGTAAAGAGAGAAATTCAGTTTGATACATAAGAAACGATGCTCCGTTATTTTTGAAATAAATTGCCGCCGTGACAGTCGATTGCCACGGTAAGCGGAAAGTCTTTAAACGTCAGACGTTTGACGGATTCACAGCCGAGATCCTCGTAAGCGATCACTTCGCATTCTGTGATACATTTGCTCGCAAGTGCGCCTGCACCGCCGATGGCGCAAAAATACACTGCCCCGTTGCGGACGATTGCATCGCACACTTCCTTTGTGCGCGGTCCTTTGCCGACCATCGCGGCAAGCCCCATATCCAAAAGCTTCGGCGCGTAAACATCCATACGCCCCGAGGTAGTCGGTCCGCAGCTGCCAATGGCAAGCGCAGGCGGCGTGGGCGTAGGCCCTGCATAGTACACCACTGCACCGTCAATCGGATACGGCAAGGCTTCACCCGTCTCGATTTGCGCCATAATGCGCTTATGCGCCGCATCACGCGAGGTATACACCGTACCGCTCAAATACACGGTATCGCCCGCCGAAAGGGACGGTGCGTTTGTTTTAATTTCGCCCGTATGTAAATATACTGTCTGCACGGCTCAGCCCTCTTTGGTTGCGTCAAATCGGTAAATTGTGTTGGCTGTTTCCCCTTGCCCGTTCTGTAAAACGGTCAGAGAGGCGTCTTGCAGTGCGGAAAATTCTTCGCCGAATTCTTCGATTTTTATGGAAATATCGGGAACAAATTTTTCCGCGTCTTTACGGTTGGACAACGCCTGTGCCGATTTGGACAACTTCACGGAAAGCGCGGCGATATTTGCGTGTAAATCCGCAATGGATTTGGTCAGCGTTTCGGCAAGCGCATCGACATCCGAGGAAAGGCGCGCAACCTCTGTCGCCTGCTTTGCGATGGAATCGGACGCGTCCAAAGCGGTTTCATTCGCCTTTTTGTTGGCGGCAGTGACGATTTCGTCGGAATATTTGCGGGCATCTAAGAACGCTGCGCCGAGCTGTGCTTCGGAAGCACGGATTTCTTCTGCTTTGCGGTGCATTTCGGATTTCTCTGTATCGATTGCCGCAAAACGCGCGGTGAGTGCTTCGTTTTCTGCTTTCAAAGCGGTGTTTTCCGCTTCGGATTTTTCTAAATCGGCAACCGTACCTGCGAGCCGCTCCTCTGTTTCTTTCGCCTTTGCACAGCGGTCAGAAAGCTCGTCCACCGTTTCGCCCAGCTCCGAAATCTGCGCGTTCTGCGCTTGCAGTTTTCCGGAAAGTGCGGCAATTTCGCCTTTTAATTCCTCTACATATTGCAGAACATCTTCACGGCGAAAGCCGCCGAAAACAGAGGTTCTTAAAATTCTTTCGGATTCCATAGTATTCTCCCCGTCTGTTGCACATACAAATTTATTCAATTTATTTTAGCACACTTTCCATTTCGCCGCAACCGTTTTCCCGCAAATAAGATAAATTCATTTTTACTTTTCCAAGTACACGGATTTGGTTGCCGTCTGCGCGCAAAATGCCGCGTCGTGCTCGGCAAAAAGCAGGGTAGCTTCGGTTTCCTGCAATAATTTTTCAATCTGCATACGCGACCAAACATCAATATAATTTAAAGGCTCATCCAAAATATACAGGTGCGCAGGCGTACACAGACAGCGTGCAAGCTGTACCTTTTTCTTCTGCCCCGCCGAGCAATCCTCTAAATGGCTCAAAAACTGTTCGCGTGAAAAGTCAAGTTTACGGAGAATCGTATAAAACAGCGTTTCATTTAATCCGTTTGCCTGCACAAAATCAGATAAAGCGCCGTGCAGTCCTTCTGTACCCTGCGGCAGGCAGGAAATTTTCAAATCCTTGGCAATAGATACATTGCCGATATACGAAATATCTTCGCCGCAAAGCAGTTTGAAAATGCTTGTTTTGCCCGTACCGTTTTGCCCCTGCAAATGGATTTTATCGCCCTGGCAGATTTTTAGGGTCACAGGCGAAAAAATCGGATTGCCGTCATAGCACACCTGTAAATCAGTAAGCTCTGCGAGTGTACGGGATTTAAAAGGCAGGGCGTTTAATTTTAAATCCTCCGCAGATTCAATATTTTTCAGCAGTGCGGATTTTTCTGCAATTGCCGTTTCGCGCCGCTGTGCCAAAGATTTTGACCTCTGCATCATTTTGGCGGATTTATGCCCGATAAACCCTCGGTCGGGACGAAGCCCCGAATTTCTTGTACCCTTTTTGGCGGCTTCCGTTTGCGCCGACCAGCCTGCGGTACGTGCCGCCGCGGTTTGCAGGCGGGTAATTTCTTTTTTTAGCTTCTCGTTCTCCGCCGCCTCAAAGGCATCGCGTTGTGCTTTGGCTTCCTGCCACGCGGAAAAATTGCCTTTTTGAATTTCAATATCGGTTTTATTGACGGAGAGCGTGTGGTCGGTGCAGACATCCAACAGTGCACGGTCATGCGATACTAAAATGAATCCTTTTTTGTGCGCCAAATATTCTCCCAAGGTTTCGCGCGCGGCACGGTCCAGGTGGTTGGTCGGTTCATCCAAAAGGTAAAAACAATTTTCCCGGGAAAACAAAATCGCCGTCTGCACCTTGGTCTGTTCGCCGCCTGACAGTGTGCGGTAAGGTCGGTATGTTGCTTCCTCCGATACGCCCAAAGCGGACAGTTCCTTGCGAAAGCACCACATATTTTCCTCACCCAACAGTTCCGATGCAATATCGCACACCCAAGCGGATTCGTCCGTTACGGAAAAAGGATAATACACAAACGGCACGGCACAGCGAATTGTACCGCTGTATTCGTATTCCCCCAACAGCAATTTTAAAAAAGTGGTTTTTCCGCGTCCGTTGCGCCCCGTAAAACCGAGCCGCCAATCTGTATCGAGGCGGAAGCTGACGTGTTCAAAGACAGGCGTTGTACCGCCATCGTAGGAAAAAGATAAATTGTTGATTTCGAGTATAGACATAAAGAGGTTCCTCCGTAAAAATTCTTACAACAACTGTGCACGGGATGTCGAGGACGCCATCCCCTACCAACACACGATGCCGGCTAAGATGATAAAAAGCCGCAGGAAAAATCCTGCGGCTTTTTAACGCACTTTTTTACAGAGAAAATCTCCGAAAAGGCACGAAAAGACGCGGTTTTGTTCCTGCGAAGCGCATAACAAAACAGACGGCACGTGCCGACAGCTCTGTTTTTGCGCCTGTAAATCAGCAGGAAGCTATACGCATCTTTTCATCTCCGTTCTTTTTAAGGTGACCGTATCCGAAACGAATGCGGTCAGTTTAACCTGTCTCTTATACACATCTCCGAG
>ERZ1027171.516-NODE-516-length-16618-cov-6.566141_pt1 | contig 16618 bp, 17 predicted proteins | sample MGYA00519274_ERZ1027171 | MGnify/ENA primary metagenome ERZ1027171 (study PRJEB26926, sample SAMN06164681) | human gut metagenome | biome: ENVO:00009003; feature: ENVO:2100002; material: ENVO:00002003 | host: Homo sapiens | place: USA | collected 2012 ... | reverse complement strand
ACTTCCGTATGCAGAGGTCTCCACCGGAGACCCGCACCCCGCCCTACCGAGAATCGAATTTACTTTTTGCAAACTCCGCGGAACGACACAGAGGTCGTTCCCTACGCGCAAAACAAATTCAAAAAAACCCCCGCTCGACGGATGCGAATGCCATCTGTCAGGCGGGGGGTTTTGTGTCGATTTTATGCTTTGTTGTTTTGATTTTCTAAATTTTCATCATTTGTTACGGTCGGCTCTGTGGTTTCTGTTTCCGACGCGGTTTCGGACGGCAAGGTAGATTCTTTTTCTGTTGTAGATTCGGTGGGCTCTTCCGTTTTCGGCTGAATTACAACCGCCTGCATACCGAGTGCACTGTAAGCTGTCAGCACAGCGGATTTTGTGTAACGGTAATTTTTACTCTGCTGCGGGTCGTTGAAATAATAGTTGTTGTCATCGTAGCCGACCAACACTAAGCAGTGCATCGGTGATTTCCAAGTGAATTGTTCGGAAGTACCGAGAATAGTCCATGTGTGGGAGGGCTTTCGCGGATTTAACGGCGCCATACCGCTGGTTGCCCAAACGATGACGGGAATCTCCTTGTCAATATATGTACGGCAAAGTGTGTCAAAGGAAGTACCCGTTATATTTTTGACTTCCAGTTTTTTATGGTCGATGCATTTGTTGGTTGCGGTCACAATGACAGGTGCATAGCAGCCCCAGCCATATTTGCTGTAAGGACTGCCCAAAAAGACCTTGCGCGGGTCGTCGCCGAACCGTTCTCCGACTTCGTCACGGAACGGCGCTCTGCCTTTCGGGAGATAGTTGTCGATATAATTTTCAACAGACATCGGCACACCGAAATAACGAAGCACCATAACCGCCGACACACTCTCACAGCCTGTCGGATATTTGTCTACTTGGTAAATGTACGGCACGTCTAAAAGCTTTTTATGCTTTGCCGCAGGCGGCTGTTTGGGCGGTTTTGTGGTTTCGGGTTCTTCTTTTTCTACAGGCGCCGTCGTGCCGACAGGCTTCGGCGGTACTTTGGTGGTGGATGCCGTTTCAGATTCCGATACCGATTCCGACTCTGTTTCCGATACGGATTCTGTGACCGTTTCCGTGACGGTTTCTAATTCTGCCACAGGTACAGACGCAATTTGTTTGGCGCGGTGCTGACGCACGGCAAATACGGCGGTAACCGTACATACCGCAACCAAAACCGCGCCTGCCGCAAGAATTGCCCAGACTCTTTTCGGCAAATTTCGCAAAGAAATTTGCAAAGCTTCTCCTCGTTTCATAACCCTATCTCCTTATGCCCGCAAAGAGGCAATCAGCGCACCGCAAAGCGCGTCAATTTCTGTTAAGCTTTCTTCCTTTACAGTAGAACGAACCGTAACGGTTTCGGGCAGTACAGTCATATTTTGCATGGATTCTAAAATCTCCCGCATTTTTTTGCCGCTTTGCGGCGCCCATGAACCGTTTTGTATCAGACCGACTGTACGGTTGCGAAGCGCGTGTGCCTTTAAATCGGTCAGAAGTGTTTCCACAGGTGTGAATATGTCATTATTATAGGTCGCGGCGGCAAATACCAAGTGACTGTATCGGAACGCCTCGCTGACCAAATAGGATGTGTGCGTGACAGATGCGTCATAAAGAACGGCAGGCACGCCTTTTTCCGAAAGCTTTGCCGCTAAAATCTCCGCCGCATTTTGTGTGCCGCCGTAAACCGAGCCGTACACAATCAAAACGCCTTTTTGCTCAGGCGCATATGCACCCCAAGTCAGATATTTTTCTACAAACACGGCAATGTCTTTGCGCCATACAGGACCGTGCAGGGGGCAGAGCAGATGCATATCCAAGCCTGCCGCTTTTTTGAGCAGTGCAAGCGTTTGCGCACCGTATTTGCCGACAATGTTTGTGTAGTAGCGGCGAGCTTCCGAAAAGTCTGCCGTATTGTTCGGCAGCTCGTCCGCAAATATATTGCCGTTTAAAGCACCGAACGTGCCGAATGCATCTGCCGAAAACAAAACCTTTTCCGTTTCGTCGTAGGTGACCATCACTTCAGGCCAGTGTACCATCGGCGCCATGTAAAAGGACAGGGTGTGTTTGCCCAAAGAAAGCGTATCGCCCTCTTTGACAAGTACCGTGTGTGCGTCTGCGTCAAACGAGAAAAACTGTTTCATCATCGCGGCGGACTTCGCATTGCATACAATCTTCACCTGCGGATACCGTAAAACCAACTCCTCCAATGTGGCGGCGTGGTCGGGCTCCATATGGTTTACAATGACATAATCCAATGTGCGCGAACCCAAAATATGCGCAATGTTCTCAAAAAACAGTGCGGAAACGGACTTGTCCACCGTATCCAAAACAGCGTTTTTTTCATCATCGATAAAATATGCGTTATAGGAAACACCATTCGGAATCGGATAGACGTTTTCAAATAACGCCAAGCGGCGGTCACTGCCGCCGATATAGGTAATATCGTCTGTAATTTTTCTGATACAATACATAAGGAAAGCCTCCAATAATTTATATTGTAGCACAAGACAGCGCAGAATTCTATATTTATCTTGCCAAAAATTTCGGAAAATACAAAAAGCGATGCATGCGCACCGCTTTTTCAGTCGTTTAATCGGAATCCGCAGAGCTTTCTGATTTATCTTTATAGAAACAGGCAACCAGCCAATAATATAAAGGAATAATCAGAAATAAAACCCAGGTCGGACTCCAAATACTGCAAACAAATCCGAAGAACAAGTAAACCAAAACAATCACTTCGGGAACAGGCATTGTAAGCAGTCTTGCTTTCGGCTTGCGCACAGTCAGTGCGGCGGCGAAGTGATAATAAATCGGAATCAGCAGAAAAACCAGCCAGCCCGGATGCCATGCGTCCAGAAAATAGCCGATTGCCAAATAGAGGAGCAGGGTAATGATTGGAAACGGAAATTTTAAGAGCATAGCGCCCTTCTTTTGCAGTTCGGTTTTCGGCAGGGGGGCGGGTGCCTCTTTTTCGGCTTCTTCGGGTGTGCCGTTTAAAATATATGTGTCTTTTTCCGCATTTAACAGCGTGTCGAGCGACATGCCGTAGAGCGACGCCAGCGCGATTAGGTTATCTGTATCGGGAGAAGACTCCGCGCGTTCCCACTTGGAGATTGCCTGACGGCTGACACCCAATTTTTCCGCGAGCGCTTCCTGCGAGTAGCCGTTTGCCTTGCGCAGCTGCACAAGCCGTGTTGCGATTTCCAAATTCATAGTTTTATCACCTCGGTTATTCGTGAAGTTATTTTATCAAAAAAATAAGGGTTTCGCAAGTCGTTTTCGGTTTACAGGCGTAAAAAAATACCGCAACCGAAGTTGTCAGCAACGGTTGCGGTGCGTTTGTAAAATTTAATAGCCCATATCCTTGCAGTTTTTCTGATGTTCCTCGTAGCTCGCGGCAAAGCGGGATTCATACGGCGGCTCTGTATCGATAACGAAATACAGATAATCCGTTTTGTCGGGATTCAGCGCCGCGTTGACGGAGGACATGCTCGGATTGCAAATCGGACCTGCGGGCAGTGCCGCACAGCGGTAGGTGTTGTAGTAATATTTGAAATGGTCAATCTTATCGGGATATTGCAGTTGGATAACGCCGGTGCAGTATTTGGTCGTGACGTCGCATTGCAGTTTCATACCGATTTTTAAACGGTTGTAGAGCGTCGAGGAAATCAACGTGCGCTGTTCGGGCGTAAAGGCTTCTTTTTCAATGATGGAAGCGACCGTCAGAATTTCGTGTACGGAATAGCCCATTGCCTTTGCCTTGTCGCGCATTTCCTGTGTCAAGCGCGAAGCGGAAGTCGAGACCATTTTATCCAAAACCGCTTTCGGGTCGGTATTTTTCTTGAATTCGTAGGTCGCGGGGAACAGGTAGCCCTCTAACGGAAAGCAGACATTTTGCGCTTTTTTTACATCGGCGAGCAGAGGGTTTTTCGAAAGGTCATAGCTTTGCGCCGCATCGATAAATGCCTGCCCCGTGCAAATGCCTTTTTCTTCCAAAAGCCAAGAAATACGCACCAACGTGTAGCCTTCGGGTACGGTGACGGTAATCATATCCGACTTTGCGGCGGGGACGGTTTCGGGTGCGTTTGTACCGTCTGCATAAATACCGCCCGCGGGTTTGGTGGTCAATCCGTTTTGCAGGCTGTCGGTTGCGTCGGCAGGCTCTTTTTGCCCGCAGGCGGCGAGCGAAAAGAGCAGGGTTAAAATTAAAAGGATAGAAATACTGCGTTTCATCTTTAAACTCCTTATAGAAGCGGAAGTACAAATTTTCGACAATTCATTCTATCATTTCTCGACGCAATTTGCAAGAGATACATATTTGTCATTCTGAGCCGCAGGCGAAGAATCTCACTCCGCAGAATGTTTGTCGGATGTACGCAAGGGTACAAAAATCATCCGACAATATTTTGAATCCATTTGCCCTTGCGGTAACGGCGCAGACCGAGAATCGCTTTGTAAATTTCTTCGCCCAACACCATGGCATATACAATGTAAATCGGCTGTTTGAGAATCAGTCCGCCGAGCACCGCCATTGGCACGCCGATTGCCCATACGCCCGAAAAATCTAAAAACAGGGTGTATTTGGTATCGCCGCCGCTGCGTAAGATACCGACGATGTTTACATAGTTATGCGTTTTAAACGGCAAATAGCAGGCGAAAATGAACAGACACATCGCCGCCGCGGAAAAGACTTCTGCGGACAGGTCAAACAGGGATAGGATATGTTTTCTTAAAAGCACCAAAAGCACGGCGAGCGTCGTCGAAAAAACGATATTGGACAAAAGCAATACTTTAGAATGCCGTTTCGCGTCGGTCAAACGATTCGCCCCCATTTCATTGCCCAAAACCACGCCCGTGGCAGAAGCGAGTCCTGCAAAGGCGGCAACAAACATCTCCTCGACTACCTGCGTGGCGGTAATTGCCGCCATGGGGACAACGCCCATTCTGCCGTAGACGAGGGCGTACATGGTCACGCCCAGCCCCCAAACGGATTCGTTGAAAATCACAGGCGTAGCAATTTTAAAGAATTGACGGATAAACGCTTTGTCAAACCGAATCAGTTCCCGCAGTTTCGCCGCACCTGCGCTCTTCGTAGCGTAAACATATATGAGAATTGCGGTGCATTCGTAAATTCTCGCAACCAGTGTGCCGACCGCCGCGCCGCGCAGTCCCATTTGCGGAAAGCCGAATTTGCCGAAAATCAGTGTGTAGTTGATAAATGCGTTCACGGCAATCGCAGAGGCGGTAATCACGACGGTAAACGCAACCTTGTTGACTGCGCGGTAAAAATAGGTGTAGCACTGGGAAATCGCCTGAAACGGATAGGAAAACGCAACCAAGGCGAGATACCCCGCGCCGAGGGAAATCGTGCTTTCCTCGGGGGTAAAAATCCGCATGACATGTCTCGGGAATGCCGCACTGCAAATTGTAAAAATGAGTGCGGCGGAAATGCCGATGCACAAAGAAAGTCCCAGCACGCGGCGTACATTCGGCACATCTTTTTTACCCCAATACTGCGCGGTCAGTACGGTAGAACCGCCTGCCACGCCGAACAGTACCAGAGAAAGCACGAAAAACACTTTATTGGCAAGTCCGACGGCGGCAAGGGATTCCTCGCCTAAGGAACCAATCATTACGGTGTCAATGACGTTTAAAAAGTTGTTCAGCAGTGCCTGCAACGCTACGGGTACTGCAATGGCGACGGTCTTTTTATAAAACCGTTTGTCATAATTGGAAAGCGATGCCATAGATTTTCTGTTTGCTCCTTTTTTCACTTCGTAGTTTGAATAATCTCACGCGGCGCGTAGGGCGGGGTTATTCCCCTGTTAGGGGAAATGTCTGCGGAGCGGACAAAAGGGTAATGGCGAAGCCGTAACTTGCCTCCGCCGTTACTTTTGGTGAAATTTAACCTTGCTCGGGTCGTCGCGGACGCCGATCCCTACAGGATTGCGAATTTTCGTTTATTTTGCACGAAATCCGACTCTGCTCGGGCGCGCAATGCACGCCCCTACGGATTGGTGCGAATTTTTGCGGGGCGCCGCGGTGCGGGTCTCCACCGACCGAGCCGGTAGGTGAGACCTTGCCCCCGCCGCAAGGTTTCATCAGACTTCGGCGGGCGAACACAGTTCGCCCCTACGGGGTGCGATTCACCGTTGGTTTGCGGAAATCGTAGGGAACAACCTCTGTGTTGTTCCGCAAATTCTTCGCGGGCGCGCGATGCACGCCCCTGCGGGTTTCCGAATGCACATTCACAAAAAAGCACCCCGCGCAAACAAAGGCACGGGGTGCTTTCGCAGTTTCCGTTGGATTTTAAAGGCTTACGCGGGGTAGAACGCTCTGTGTACAGCCGATACCGCGCGGTCCGCATCTTTCACATCAATCAGCACCGAAATTTTGATTTCGCTTGTGGAAATCATGTCGATGTTGATGTCGTTCTCATACAGTGCCTCAAACATTTTGGAAGCCGTGCCGGGGTGAGATTCCATACCTGCGCCGACCACCGAAATTTTGGCAACTTCTTTGTCGCAGACGACGTTGCTTTCATCAATATCGAAGGTGTCTAAAACTGCCTTGACAGCTTCATCGGCATTTTCCTTGGAGACGGTAAAGGTAATATCCTTGGTATCGTCTCTGCCGACAGACTGCAAAATGATGTCCACATTGATTTTCTTCTGTGCAAGCTTTGCAAACATCTTAAATGCCACACCGGGATTGTTCGGGATTTTTTTGATAGAGATACGGGCGACGTCTGTATCCTTTGTGACGCCTCTGACAAGCATTTTTTCCATTTTAGCGACCTCCTTAACGATTGTGCCGGGCACTCTTTTTAAGCTGGAAAGCACTTCCACTTCCACATTGTATTTTTTTGCCATTTCCACCGAACGGTTGTTGAGCACCTGCGCGCCGAGGGTAGCAAGCTCCAACATTTCGTCATAGGTGATTTCCTGTAATTTCTTGGCATTTTCCACCTTGCGCGGGTCGGCGGTGAATACGCCCTCCACGTCGGTGAAAATCTGACAGCGGTCTGCGTGCATCGCCGCCGCAATCGCAACGGCGCTGGTATCGGAACCGCCTCTGCCGAGGGTGGTCAAATCATCGTATTTGTTTAAGCCTTGGAAGCCCGCGACAACCACGATGTTGTGACGGTCCACCTCTGCGCGCAGACGGTCCGTTTTAATGGATTTGATACGCGCCGTGCCGTAAGCGGAGCTTGTGTTAAAGCCTGCCTGCCAGCCGAGGAGAGAAACCACGGGGAATCCCAATTTTTCAATCGCCATGGATAAAAGCGCAATGGAGATTTGCTCACCCGAGGTTAACAGCATATCCATTTCGCGCTTGGAAGCGGCGGGGTTGATTTCCTTTGCTTTTTCAATCAAATCGTCCGTTGTGTCGCCCTGCGCGGAAACCACGACGATGACGTCGTTGCCCTCGCGGTATGTGTCCGTGATGATGTTTGCAACATTCATCACTCTTTCGGCGTTGGCGACCGAACTGCCGCCGAATTTCTGAACAATCAGTCCCATAAAAACCTCCAAAAACAGATAAACAAAGCGTCTATCTTAATAATTTGTCACACGAATGCAGGAGAGTGCCTGAAGCCCTGTGTTTTCAAGTTTTTCGGTCAGCGCCTGTTCCGTATCCGTGCCTGTTACGAATGCCAATTCGTTTGCAGGCGCGTCTTCACGCGAAAGCACCCTGACTTTGCCGAACTGCGCTTCCACTGCGGCGAGCGCGGTGGCTTTGTCGGACACCTCGGTGCGGATATACAGTGCGGTTTCAAGCGTTTTGTAGTCCACTACATAATTTTCTTCGCTCGCACCCCAGCCGAAAGCTTTTTTGCGGTCTACGTGTTTGGCACAGTCAATGACATCGGCAACCACGGCGCTTGCCGTTGGGAGCTTGCCTGCACCCTTGCCGTAAAATACGACGTCGCCTATTGCATCGCCGCGCACCAGAATGGCGTTGAAAACATCCGTAACCGATGCGAGCTGACTGCCGTGCATCACCACCGCGGGGCTGACCACTGCGGAAATTTTGCCGTCTTCCAAACGCTTGGCGCGCCCGAGCAGTTTAATCACACCGCCGTAATTCTGAATATACGCCACGTCTTCCAAGGTGATTTTGGTAATGCCCTCGGTATACACCGCGTCGGGGTACACATGCTTGCCGAAGCAGAGCGACGCCAAAATGCAGATTTTGCGGCAGGCGTCGTGACCTTCAATGTCGGCAGTCGGGTCTTTTTCGGCATAGCCGTTGTCCTGCGCCAGCTTCAACGCGTCCGCAAAGGTCATATTTTTCTCAATCATCATGGTGAGAATGAAATTGGTCGTACCGTTTAAAATGCCTGCAATCTCGTCAATCTCATTCGCGGCAAGGCACTGCGTAATCGGGCGGATAATCGGAATACCGCCGCCGACCGACGCTTCAAACAGGAAGTTCACATTGTTTTCTTCGGCAAGGGTCAAAAGCTCATAGCCCTTTGCCGCCACCAATTCCTTGTTCGAGGTGACAACGCTTTTGCCCGCCTTTAAAAGAGAAGAAACGAATTCAAATGCGGGGTGCAGACCGCCCATGGTCTCCACCACGATTTTTACATCTGCGTCATTTAAAATAATGTTGAAATCCTTAATAAACTTATCTTCGTTCGGGTCGTCGGGAAAATCCCGAAGATCCAAAATGTATTTCAAATCCAAACTGTCCCGTGTGCTGCGGCGGACAATACTGTCGTGATTTTTGTTGAAAACCTCGACCACGCCGGAGCCGACGGTGCCGTAACCCATAACGGCTACATACATATTCTCACTTCCCAATTATATTGATACGTTTAATAGTCTATCATAAATTCCGCACGGAATAAAGAAAAAGTTTTAAAATCTGCATGGGAAAATAAAATTTCTATGAAAGTTTCTATTATTGATTGTAACTTGTGAAAAAATAGTATAAAATGTATATATTCCCATCGGGCTCCTGTCCGAAATACCATAGCAAAAACGAGGGAGAATATGGACAAAATAGAAAAACGCAGAGCGTTTCTTATCAATACAGCATATGCCGTTGTGTTGATCGGATTGTTTTATTTGGCGGTGAAATACGCGCTCGGCATCATTTGGCCGTTTGTCGTAGCGTTCTTTTTGGCAATGGTGCTGCAAAAGCCCGTCAATTTTCTTGCGAAAAAAACCTTTTTAAAACGCGGTGCGGCGTCGGTTGCAATGGTGCTTTTCATGCTTGTGATTATCGGTTCGCTGCTGGGCGGGGTAATCGCGCGCGTGGTGATTGAACTGCGTGATTTCTTCGGATTTTTGATGATGAAGTTAGAGGATGCGCCTACCTTTGCCAACCAAATCATCACATGGCTGCAAAGCGCTTTATCCTTTTTACCTGATTCTCTGGAGAATTCCGTTATTTCTGCGGCAACGGACTTTTTGCATAAGCTTTTAGGCTTGCAGGCAGATGTGGTCGCCAATGCACCCCAGCCCTCGGGCGGGGGAATCGACCTTTCCGTGCTGTCCTCACCGCTCGGTATGGTTTGGGGGACGGCAAAGCAAATTCCGATGTTTGCAGTCGGTGTTTTGGTATGTATCGTTTCCTGCTGTTTTATGACGTCCGATTACCGCAATATGCGGGATATGATTTTGCGGCAGATGGGGGAGAACCGGCGCAGCGCCGTTGTGCGTGCCAAGCAGGTGATTTTTTCCACACTCGGCAAAATGGGGAAATCCTATTCCATCATTATTTGTGTAACCTTTGCAGAGCTTGCTGTCGGTCTGTTGGTTTTAAAGCTGATTGGCGTGTATACAGGCGGCTACATTTTTGCAATCGCACTGATTACCGCGATTGTGGATATTCTGCCCGTGCTCGGTACGGGTACGGTTTTAATCCCTTGGGCGGTGTATTCTTTCTGCACAGGCAAAATCGGATTCGGCATCGGCATCTTGGTAATTTATGCAATTATCGGTGTGGTACGGCAGGTGATTGAACCGAAGCTTGTGGCTTCACAGCTGGGACTGCCGCCGTATTTAATGCTGATGGCAATGTTCGTCGGTACACAGCTGTTCGGCTTTATCGGGCTGTTTTTACTGCCGATTACGTTTACGCTGATTAAGGTACTCAACGATGAGGGCATTATTCATTTCCTGAAAAAGGAAAAGGTCGCCGAAGCGGATACAGAGACGGTATCGGTGACGGAGTCAGTTTCGGAAGAAGGGGCGAATGCGGAATGATTGATTTGCACTGTCATCTTTTATGGGATATGGACGACGGCGCGGCTTCTATGGAAAAAACCGTTGAATTGTGTCAAAGTGCGGTCAAAAACGGGATTCGGATTATTGCGGCGACGCCGCATTTGACAGATGTGGATATGACCGACGATTTTCTGTATGCACGCAATCGGAGAATTGCGGAACTAAACGCATATTTAGAGGCGGAGAAAATGCCTTTAAAGGTGTGCGGCGGTGCAGAGGTGTATTTGAATCACCGTATTTTTGGGGCGGAAAATCTCAACGAAGTTACCCTCAATTATTCGCGGTATTTACTTTGTGAATACAGCCTGCAGCCGTTTGAACCCGAACGGGCGGTTTTGTTTGCGGAAGAAATTTTAGAACGGGATTTGATTCCGTTGATTGCACATCCGGAACGGTATCCGACATTTCACAAATATCCGGAAATACCGCGGGAACTGCGCAGTATGGGTGCGCGCCTGCAAGTCAATGCGGACTCTTTGGCGGGGCATCTCGGGACGGAAGTGCAGGAATTTGCAAAGACGCTTTTGCTGGACGGTACGGCGGATATGATTGCGACGGATGCGCATGACCCGCAATACCGCGGCAATGCTTTTATGGATTTTCAGGCGCAGTTTCCGCCTGAAATCACGAAAGAATTGGTTTATTGGGCAACGTGGATTGTTCCGCAGTATGTTTTGCGGAATGCCGACATACCTGCACGTCCGAACGGTATTTCAGGTTCGTTTTAATTTACAGTTCGTTCATAAGACGGATTTTATTTGTTCATGCATGCGGCATATACTTTTTTGCAGAAAATGTTTGGGCAATACGAATGGAGAGAATGTATTTTGAACGGATTTCGGAATAAGCTTTTTCGGTTCTTAGAGGGACGTTACGGCTTTCGCGGTGTCAGCGACAGTGTGCAGATTGTGATTTGCTGTGTGTATTTGCTGTTGGTTGTCCTCAATACCTTTGCCCGTTCACGGATTATCAGCGCGATTTTGCTTGTCCTGCTTGGCTACACACTGTTTCGGGTGCTTTCCAAGAACATTCCAGCGCGTGAAAATGAGGACCGTGCAGTACGCGAATGGCTGTTTCGTCTGCGTGATGCTTTTCAAAATCAAAGCCGTCAGGCGGAAATCCGTAAAGGGGAACGCGCGGCGAAAAAGGAAAAGCGTGCAGTCGAGCAAGAACGGCGTAAGGATAAAGAACACATCTACCGCGAATGCCCCGAATGCGGTGCGACTCTGCGTCTGCCGCGAAAAAAGGGCAAGCACAGCGTGATTTGCCCGCGCTGCGGCAACAAGTTCGGTGTAAAGTGCTGAAGCTTTCCAAACGGGAAAGTACAGTTTTATGCGTGCATATTTTGCGAGGTTCGTTCTGACAGAAGAAAAAACGCAGTGAAGGGGAAAGAGAACGGCAGTGCGCTTTACCGCATTTTTAAAATTGCACAGCGGAATATTTTACGGCAGAATACAACAGAAAAGACCAATATTATCGGATTTCCGAAAGTGTAAAATCCCGTTTGCTTTTCTGTTTTGTGACAAATGTTTTCTGTTTCCGCGCGTTTGATTTTACTCATTTTTCAGAAAAATCAAAAAATAACAGTTGACTTTTTGAAAGCATCGGTTTATAATCAATATGCTGTTTGGGCCCGTAGCTCAGCTGGGAGAGCGTACGGTTCGCATCCGTAAGGTCGAGAGTTCGATCCTCTTCGGGTCCACCAATCCTCGAAAAGTCGAACACCACATTGTTTTTTGTGAATGAACTTTTCGGCATTATGTGTAAAATAGAGGACAAGGTTTAAGCCTTGTCCTCTATTTTCTCTTTATCGCCATTTGTATTCTCCACAAATAAAAAATCGCCCCGAAGTATGGAAGATTCCACGCTTCGGGGCGGTTACAATTTTTATTCTGCTCTTATTCAGTTCTCAGCAAATTACCAGCAAGTAACCGAATGTTGATATATCAACGTTTTTCAGGATATTCAGTGTGTTTTAGCAAATAAGCGCAAGTAACGAGATGTATTGCTTTGGACGATAAGCGGATATTACACCTTTTTCAAATACTTCCCCGCGCACATCCAATTGCCGCTTTCGAGCTGGCACCAATCGCCTTTACGGGCGATGACGTAGAATGTTTCTCCGCGTTTGTAGCTACTGACCTGTTTAGACAGCGTGGACGGTGATTTACGGACGGTTAACCAGTCACATGTCATTGTATATGCTGTGCCAATGTGCGCTGGGTTTGATTCTGTAATCGGTGCAGTAGAACAATACGCTAAACAAATCCAGCGGTTTGTGCCGATTCTGCCCCAGTTTTGTGTGCCGACACGTTTGATTTCGTAAACGGGGTAGGCAGTGTTGTATTTTGCGCCGTTCTTCTCGGCGACTGCATGCGTTACACCTGCGCCTTTTCGGACGTTCAAATCCTCGCGCGGATAATATGTACCGATAACCTTTTCAGACGGTTTTGCAACGCCCCAGTAAGCATACCAAGACTGCACAATCTTTTCGCCGTTGGTTTCATCGAACCAACACTTTTTACCGCGCACATCCAAGTGAACAGAACCGTTTTTGTTTATCAGACCAATGCCGCCCGCGTGATTCAAATCTTCCAGTGCAAGGGTGACGTCCTTTGACGAAAACGGCGTACCGTCTTTCTTCTTTGCCGTAATGTCCGCCGCATTGCCTTTGGTGTGCTGGTCGGTGGCATATCCGCCGACTTTTACAGAATGCGAAGGCGAGCGGTAGCCCGATGTGATATTGATTGCTCCCGCGCCGAGCTTGTCATACAGCTGTTCCAACAGATTGATTAAATCCATATTGACAATGATTTTATCACTGCCGTCTTTGCATTTGAATTCTTTCACCTGAAAATGTGCAGACAACCGTGTATTCCCGTCACGCTTCAGTGAGTATGTTTTAAGCATTTTCTTTGCCCTCTCCGCCGTTGTTCAGCATGTCCTTGTATTCGTCCGCCGCAATCGCGTTCTCCGTGAAGCTGTTGTTCTTCCACCACGCCCACACGGCGGCGGCAACGGTGAATACAGCCGTCAATCCCATATAGATTTCCTCATCGGAAAACGGCAACGGATTTTTGCCTGCGGCGGTCAGAATCTGATTCAGCAGTGCGATAACAAGGATAATGGTGCGGATAATGGTTTCTTTTGATACGTTTTTCATAGTGATACTCCTTTATTTTTTATTTTCTAAATTTTGAATACGGTGTTCGTGGTCGCCGAGCCGTTCCGTATGCTCGTCCAGCTCGGTAAAAATCTTTTCGTGACGGTCAGAGGCTTTTTTCTTGAATTCTTCCAAATCCTTTTCCTCTTCTCCGATGCGGTATGCCAAAAGCTTTAACTGCTCATACAGCTGTGTCATTGCCTTGGTGTTTTTCATCAGCGGCACGGCGACTGTTCCAATCAGTCCCGCAATGGCGATAATTACCGTCACAATCGTCCATTCATTCATCGGTATCACCCCCGCCTGTTTCGTCTAAAATCTGTTTTGCGACTGACCGAATCTGTGCAATCGTCGTTGCAGTGGACAGCCCCGCCGCCAACTGCCTGATACGGTCTGTATCGGGCTGTGCATCGGCTTCCTGCGGCAATGCGCCAAACTGCTGTTCGTATTCTGCCTCGGTTAATTCCACCGTGCCGTTTTCTGTGTTGACCTTAATCATTCTCTCACCCCCAGTGCAATAATGCGGCTCCCTGCAAGCAGTTTCAAATCACCTGTCACACCGAACTGCCACGAGGACGCAGTTTGGAAATTTGCTGTATTTTCCACAGGAAAGCGGAAATACAAATCTGAATGCGGTGAACAGTTGGAATTTATCAGTCCCTGACAACGGATTTGTCCGTTTACAACTGCGTCGTTGCCGTCTGTATCCCGAATAAACTGTGAGGCATATGTAGACAGATACGCACCGTCAAACAGCTTTTTAGAATGAAACCAAAGCAGACGGTTTGTATCATCAGTATTTTTCGGGAATGTGTATCTGTGGTATGCGGAATATATCAAACCGCCGTTGAACCGCAGGCGCACAACACCGTTGGCTTCGCTCGGACATTTGCCCGCAAACAGCAGGAAAAATTCTTTCAGTTTGAAAGGCTTGCCGCTGTCATCCGCGGCGCGGGTGATGTCTGTGACATCCTCGGCCAGTGTGATGTCGTTTAACACTTCCATGTGGGGAATGACGATGCCGTTTCCGATTGTTTTTTCGCCCACAGTTAGATGCAGATTGTTATTTTCCAAATTCAAATCTGTCGGGGTACGTTCTTCCATTTGTTCCGTAAAGGTGTTTGTTTGGTCTTGAAGCGCTTCGTTGACCCCAGTTTCCAATTCTTGGATTGCCGCCGTAATAGCCTTGTTCTGTACGGAATTCTCCGAGGTTTCGGACATTTCCGCGTCAACCGTCACGGGCGGCGCAAGCAGGGTGCGCGGAATCTGCCGCGTTTCTCCATCTTGGACAATAAGGGTAATATCATCTTCCTTGGTCATAGTTGCCTTCGGCAATTTTGTAATTCTCATAATCCGTTCCCCTCGGTCTCATCCAAAACCTGCCTTGCCACTGTCTGAATCTGCGTAAAGGTCGCGGCAGTAGATAATCCTGCCGCCAGCTGCTGCAAACGGTCAATATCAGATATGCTGTCCAATCCCTCCGTTTTTTGCAGTTCTACAATTTGTTCTACCGTTAATTCCACGAATTCTTTGTCGACATATGCTCTTGCCATTATTCCACCCCCCAAATCTCAAACGATGTACCTGCGGCAAACTGTGCGCCAATGATAATCAGATATACTCCATTTATACAGCCCCAATCGGTTACAGGTTTTCGTCCGGGGTTCTCGTATAGCGTTCCCAATGTGTATGTATGTGTAGAAATTACTGTCCGCGCCCGTAAATATCCGTTTGCCATACGATCAGCATTCACAGAAATGGTTTTTGCGGCACTGAAATCTTCCGCAGGCGGGCGACAATAGTGGAATCCTGCACTCGTTCCAACTTGAAGCTGTCTTTTTATGGACGTTGTATCGTCGGACTGAATTGTGCCGCTGATTAGAATTTTCGTCCAACCCTGATTAGCAAGAGACAGCTGATAAAATGCAACAGGCTCTTCACCTTCGGCAATGGTAAACGTGTCCAGCAGAACAGGTGTTTTCTTAATTGGCACGCCTTGACCGATAGGCACATCACCTTCCATTAGCTGCAAAGCATTGTCCGCAAATTTGATACCATCAGGTACTCTCGGTATCAAAAGCGGTCGTGCAATTTGTTTGGTTCTCCCGTCCTGCACAATCGGAATGACATCTGTACTTTTTGATTCTGTTGCTTGCGGTAATTCTGAAATTTTTGCCATGATTTTTCCTCCTTGTGTTTCGCAAGTTTCAAGACAAAAAGAAAAAACGCCAATAAGGCGAGTGTCTTAAAACTCGCTTTATTGGCGTCTAGCGCTCTAATTTTTAATTTATTATACCATAAACCAAGCAATCTGTAAAGATAAACTTCTACATAAATTGAATCAGATTTCTTATAGACATACGACTATAATACCTAATCTAAAAGTTATTTGCTTTCTAATAATTCAATTTGTTCAAACAAATCTTGCATGGCACTCGGCTGTAACGCCCACCGGTAAGCAGGGTGAATTTCATAAGAATATCCAAAATCTGAAAAATCATTATAAATATACTGATTTTCATCGTAGTAAACCCTTAAAATTTCATCACCAACCTTTTTTCGTGCAGTAATGAAATTAATCTTATAGAGAAATGCAGCTAAATTTTGCGCATTTACTTCTTTACCATCTTTAAACACAAATCTGCTCATTGATAAAACGTTATCTAATTTTTTAATCAATTGCTGTCGTGAAAAAAGGCAAGGTGCTCCTGTCATCATTTCTTTTTGAGATGGCTTCATTTTTAATAACAATTCATGTATTTGCGGTAATTCAGATTTATATTCTGTACTGGTATCTGTCAACCTATCATTGGAATAATTTGTAAATGCACTCTCGAGATCATCTGTTAATATATGATCATGCTTATTTGTATAAGCTCTTCTTGCTGCCAATGTACAAAGTTTAACTAGGTCACGTGGACGCTTCCGAATTAAAGACATAAGGACCTGATACATCGGCGCATTTGACCAATGCCCGTCACCATGAAAACGTTCTTCAAATATACTATTTAAATAGTGACATATATCTTTTTGCCGCTGACACAATAAATATTCTTCATCAATCTCTCTCCCAAAATAAGTTTCAATCCGTTTAATTAACATAACTAAAATCTCGTGGTTTGTCCAACTTTGCCATATAACACTACCATCTATTTTATCTGTCGTTTCGTCAGAAGTACGCACAGCATAATAC
>ERZ1027171.506-NODE-506-length-16803-cov-6.878791_pt1 | contig 16803 bp, 16 predicted proteins | sample MGYA00519274_ERZ1027171 | MGnify/ENA primary metagenome ERZ1027171 (study PRJEB26926, sample SAMN06164681) | human gut metagenome | biome: ENVO:00009003; feature: ENVO:2100002; material: ENVO:00002003 | host: Homo sapiens | place: USA | collected 2012 ... | reverse complement strand
AAGCAAGGCTGACGCCTTGCGAGAGCGATAAGTTGAAAAGTGCCCGCAGGACACGTCTTTTGGGCGTGTTCGTACGCGTGTGCTATGGTTATACGGAAAGGACAATTGGAGATTGGAGACAATACTTCAAGAAGAGGGCAATTGCCGCCTGTACGAAAAAATGGGGTATTGCAAAACAGGGCAAACGGAAGTTATCCATGAAAACATGACAATCGTTTATTATGAAAAACCGTAAACAAAAAACGGGAGCAAGGTATATTTTGCTCCCGTTTTATATTGCGGTAAAATTTATTTCCGCTTTTCTTTATACTCGACTGCCGCGCCGACAAGTCCCGAAAACAGGGGATGCGGACGGGTCGGGCGGGATTTGAATTCAGGGTGCGCCTGGCTTGCCACAAACCACGGGTGGTCGCGCAGTTCTATCATTTCCACGATATGCTTGTCGGGCGAGACGCCGCAGATGTGCATGCCGTTGACCTCTAATGCGGCACGGTAATCGTTATTCACCTCGTACCGATGGCGGTGGCGCTCGTGAATGAGCTGTTTGCCGTAGGCGGTATATGCCTTGGAGTTTTCATCCAGCATACACGGATACTGCCCCAGACGCATGGTGCCGCCGAGATTTGTGACGTCGTGCTGGTCGGGCATTAAATAAATGACGGGATGCTCCGTGTCGGGGTCAATCTCCGTGGTGTTCGCATTTTGGAGTCCCAAAACATTCCGTGCAAATTCAATAACGGCGATTTGCAGTCCCAAACAAATGCCGAGATAAGGGACTTTATTTTCTCTTGCATATTTGGCGGCGCAGATTTTGCCTGCGATACCGCGTGTGCCGAACCCGCCGGGGACGAGAATGCCGTCCGCCGTGCCGAGCAGTTCACGAACATTTTCCTCTGTAATCGTTTCGGAATCCACCCAGTCAATCTGCACATGCGCGTCATGCTCTAAACCGCCATGCTTGAGCGCCTCGTTTACGCTCAAATAAGAATCGTGCAGTTCTACATATTTGCCGACCAGCGCAATTTTGACCTGCTTTTTAAGATTGGCATTTTTCTCCATCATACGAAGCCAATCCGTGTGGTCGGGCGCACCGCAGGTAAGATTTAACCGTTGCACCACGATGTCGGCAATGCCCTCTTTTTCGAGCGCCACGGGGATTTCATAAAGCGTAGGCATATCACGGTTTTCAATGACGTTTTCCGATGGGACATTGCAAAACAGCGCGATTTTATCCTTAATCTCTTGCCCGAGCGCGTGCTCTGTACGCAGAACGATGATGTCGGGACGAATGCCGATGCCCAACAGTTCTTTGACCGAGTGTTGGGTCGGTTTGGTTTTCAGCTCCATGGATGCGCCGAGGAACGGAACGAGTGTCACGTGCACAAACATACAGTCCCCGGGTCTTTCCTGCGCGAATTGGCGAATCGCTTCTAAAAACGGCTGGCTTTCAATGTCGCCCACCGTGCCGCCGATTTCCACCAGAACAATATCGGTATTTTCGGTTTCGTTAAGTGCAATGCGGCGTTTAATTTCGTTGGTAATATGCGGAATAATCTGAATCGTCTGCCCGCCGTAAACGCCCTTGCGCTCATTGGAAAGCACGTTGTAGTACACACTGCCCGAGGTACAGGAGCTGTTTTTGGTTAAAGAAACGTCAATAAAACGCTCGTAATGTCCCAAATCCAAATCGGTTTCCGCACCGTCGTCGGTTACGAAAACCTCGCCGTGCTGTATGGGATTCATCGTACCGGGGTCGATGTTAAGATAGGGGTCAAGCTTCACGACCGTGACCGAAAGCCTTCTGTCCTTGAGAAGCCTGCCCAGCGATGCGGCGGTGATGCCCTTGCCTAAGCCCGAAACCACGCCGCCTGTGACGAAAATGTACTTTACTGCCATATAAATTGCCCCTTTTGCAGAAAAACTGCGTGAATTACCCATTCATTTTATAAATTGCCGATAGAATCGCTTATTTATGATACAACGCCTTGCTTTGCCGCATCGGTTCACAGGTGACGTGTACGCCAAGCTTCGAGAAAGTGTGCATGTCCACATCCGCCAGAATGACGGTGGAATGCAGTTCACAGCCGCGCAGCAGAGAAAGCGCCTGCATCGCTTTTTCCGCCGTCGGATTGGTTGCCGCCGAAATGGAAAGTGCCAAAAGCACCTCGTCGGTGTGTAAACGCGGGTTTTTGTTGCCGAGATGATTGACCTTTAAATCCTGAATCGGACCGATGACAACGGGGGATACCAAGTCTATATCCTCGCGGATATTTGCCGAAGCCTTCAAAGCGTTGAGCAGAAGTGCGGAAGAAGCACCGAGCAAATCGCTGGTTTTGCCCGTGACAATCCGACCGTCGGGCAGTTCCATCGCCGCCGCAGGTGCGTCGGTCGCGTCTGCCGCATCCAAAGCGGGCTGAACACAGCGTCGCGAAGTTGCCGTCACGCCGAGCTGTTTCATTAAAAGCTCCAGCGAAAGAATCTCATTCTGTACGGTTTCACCGTTCTTTGCCGCCACCAACGCCTTGTAATAACGGCGAATCACTTCCTGACGGGACGCCTCACAGCATACAGCATCATCTACAATACAGTTGCCCGCCATATTTACGCCCATATCCGTGGGGGATTTATACGGTGAAGCGCCGAAAATGCGCTCAAAAATGGTATTCAGTACAGGGAAAATCTCAATATCTCGGTTGTAATTGACCGTCGTTTCGCCGTAGGCTTCCAAATGGAACGGGTCAATCATATTGACGTCGTTTAAGTCTGTGGTTGCCGCCTCATAAGCGAGGTTGACAGGGTGCTTCAACGGCAGATTCCAAATCGGGAACGTTTCAAATTTGGCATAGCCCGCCTGCACACCGCGGTTGTGCTCGTGGTATAGCTGAGAAAGACAGACCGCCATTTTGCCGCTTCCCGGTCCCGGTGCGGTGACGACAATCAGAGAACGCGAGGTTTCTATGTAATCGTTTTTGCCGAAGCCGTCTCGGCTTACAATCAGCGGGATGTTTGCTGGATACCCCTCAATCGTGTAATGACGGTAGACGCGCACCCCGAGCTTTTGCAGTTTTTGCTCAAACGCAACCGCCGAGGGCTGTGCGGCATACTGTGTCATCACCACGCCGCAGATAGCAAGCCCGAAAGAAGAGTAAATATCCGTAAGCCGCAGAATGTCCTGCTCATAAGTGATGCCGATGTCGCCGCGCACCTTGCTTTTTTCGATGTCGTTCGCGTTAATGGCGATAATGATTTCCGCTTCCTCGCGCAATTCCAACAGCATTTTCATTTTGCTGTCGGGCAAAAATCCCGGAAGCACGCGCGAGGCGTGGTAGTCATCAAAAATTTTGCCGCCGAATTCCAAATAAAGCTTGCCGCCGAAGGACTTAATGCGCTCTTTGATGTGTGCGGACTGCATTTTTAAGTATTTGTCGTTGTCAAAACCGATTTTCACTGCTTTTTTCTCCTGCTGATAAGTAAAATAAAAAACAAAAACACACTACGGCGAGTGGCTGCACCCCAACGCCGAAGTGTGACACTGTTTATTATACAGAAAGCATTTCCAAAAATCAAGAGGACACAAAAATTTTTTGTAAAAATTTGCGGTTTGCGATTTGCGATACGCGGTTTTGAATTTGAGGGTTAAAATCTGCAAATCCGCAGGGGCGGGTGTCTTTGACCGCCGCATCACAAATACTTTGCCAAATCCGCAACCTTTTTTGCATCCGCCGCATCGTATTTCTCGAACGGAAATTCGATTCCCATCGTCTCGTATTTTTCCGCGCACAGCTTTAAAAACGGCAAAAGCTCAATTTTTTCAATACACGGGTACTGCGCGCAAAAATCCCTGAGTGCCGCAATATCCTGCGGGGTATCGTTTACGGCGGGCGTTACCACCTGCCGTACAATTACACGCTTATTCTGTGCCTGCAAATACTCCAAAAATTTCTGCACTGTCCGAAGCGGTATGCCGATATATTTTTGATAGCGTTCCGTATCAGGAAATTTAATATCCAATAATACAATATCGGTGACTTTCAGCAGGTTTTTAACGGATTCGTTCAGCCGAATCCCTGACGTGTCCAGCGCAGTGGAGATACCGTCCGACTTGCAAAGGGTGAACAGCTCCGTAACAAATTCTGCCTGCAACAGCGGTTCACCGCCCGAAACCGTTACACCGCCGTTTTCGCCGAAATAGGGCTTGTACCGCTGTACGGTTTTAAAAATATCCTGTGCTTCTACTTCGGTACCGCCGTTTCTGTCCCAAGTGTCGGGATTGTGACAATACGGACAGCGAAGCACACAGCCCTGTAAAAATACGACACTGCGCACACCCGGACCGTCCACCGTACCCATGCTTTGAAAGGAATGGATTCTGCCTGTCATAGTTTCACCGCCTTATTTAATAGTATAGCGGACTTTTCGGCGCGTTGCAAGCGCATTCTTCTTTGCGGCTTCTGTATTGACATTTTCAGTCGATACCGATAGAATAGAGTTGAAAAACAGCAAGAAAAGGGGAATGGATTATGATAGATACAAGATGCGGCTTGAAATGCGACGGCTGTCCGTTTGTAAAGGAATGTAACTGCGGCGGATGCATCGCAACGAACGGGCATCCGTTTCACGGGGAATGTCCTGTTGCCGTGTGCTGTCAGGAAAAAGGGTTTGTGCATTGCGGCGAATGCCCGAACATTCCCTGCGATTTGTTAATGCAGTATTCCTGCGACCCTGAACACGGCGATACCCCGCACGGTGCCAGAATCGAACAATGCAAAAAGTGGGCGGCGCAGGCGGAGTGAAAGATGTGAATAAAAAAATATTTCTATGCAGTGTTTTTGGAATCTATTGCGCGGCATTGTTGTATATTTGGCTTTTTAACGGACGGTACAGGCTGTATGATATGCCCTTGTCCGAATACATACAGCGTTCTGTGAATCTTATTCCGTTTTTGACCGTCACAAATTATATAAAGAGTATAGGGACGGGAACAATCAATCTGAAAACGGTTTTTATCAATTTGGCAGGCAATATTTTTCTGTTCACACCGCTCGGATTTTTACTGCCCGCCGTATTCCGAACCCTGCGAAAATTTTGGAAAAGCATGCTGACGGTATTTTTTATCGTGCTGGCTGTGGAAGCCTTACAGCTGCTTTTGCAAATCGGTGTTTTTGATATAGACGATTTTATTCTGAACCTGCTCGGAGCGGCGCTCGGCTACGGAATATGGAAATGGAAGCCGATACAGAAATTTATAAATGTATAAAGTAAAAAGCAGTTGTAAGCACAAGGCTTGCAACTGCTTTATTCTGTGCAAATTTCACGGACGGACAAGAAAAAACTCCCTCAGTCTCGCTCTAAGAGGGCGAAGAAAGAGATTTGCTGATTATAGCATCCCTACGCGCTCAGAATGACAGATTGTGCGAACCCATAGGGGCGCAAAACTTATCCTTTCCAAAACTTACGGTCAAGGGAACGGTACTGTACCGCCTCGGCAATGTGCGGTACATCAATTTGCGCTTTGCCGTCCAAATCCGCAATTGTGCGTGCAACGCGCAGAACCTTGTCGTAGGCGCGGGCGGAAAGTCCTAATTTTTCAAATGCATTTTTGAGAAGTGCCGAAGCGGCAGGGGTCGGTGTGCAGAATTTCCGCGTGAGCGCCGCATCCATTTTGGCGTTGCACGAAATGCCCGTACCCTGTAATCTTTCCTGCTGTACGGCGCGGGCTTTATCGACCCGCGACTTAATATCGGCAGAGGATTCCTCTTTCGCCGTTTTCGATAAATCGTCAAAATCTACGGGCGGGACTTCAATGTGAATATCCAAACGGTCCAATAACGGCCCCGATACGCGCGAAAGATACCGTTGCGGTGCGCCTGCGGGGCAGGTGCATTTTCGGGTCGGATGCCCGAAGAATCCGCACGGACACGGATTCATGGCACACACCAGCATCACCGAACACGGATACGAAAAGGTCGCCGCCACGCGGGCGATGGTGATTTTGCCGTCCTCAATCGGCTGGCGCATAATCTCCATTGCCGTGCGTGAAAATTCAGGCAGTTCGTCTAAAAACAGCACGCCGTTGTGTGCCAAAGAAATTTCGCCGGGGTGCGGCACTGTGCCGCCGCCCGAAAGCCCCGCAGGGGAAACGGTATGGTGCGGCGAACGGAACGGACGCGCCCGAATCAACGAAATTTCAGGCGGGAGCGCACCTGCTACGGAATAAATATTGGTGGTTTCGAGCGCCTCGTCAAAGGTCATATCGGGGAGAATTGAGGGGATGCGCTTGGCAAGCATGCTTTTGCCTGAGCCGGGCGGCCCAATCATCATCACGTTGTGTCCGCCTGCGGCGGCGACCTCTAAGGCGCGCTTGGCTTCGTGCTGTCCCTTTACGTCCGCGAAATCAGGCAAATCCAAGGGCTGGGTGTATTCGCTGTAATCCTTGGCGGTCACGGGCGAGAGCGGTGCTTCCCCGCGCAAATGCGCAAGCAATTCCGCAACCGTTTTGACGGGAAATACAGAGATGCCCTCGACCACTGCACCCTCGGCAAGGTTTTTGTGCGGGATATAAATTTCGCGAAAGCCCGCCTTGCGTGACTGAATCACCATCGGCAGTACGCCGTTGATGCGGCGCACCTCACCGCTTAAGGATAGCTCACCGATAAACGCGCGTGATTCCGTATCGCACTTTAACTGCCCCGTCGCTTTTAAGACCGCGATAAGCACAGGCAAATCGTAAATCGGACCTTCCTTGCGGATGTCGGCGGGCGCAAGATTGATGGTCACGCGCGAAACGGGAAAATCCAGCCCCGAATTGCGGATTGCTGAGCGCACCCGTTCGCGGCTTTCCGAAACTGCCGCGTCGGGCAGTCCGACCATATCAAAGCGCGGCAGTCCTGCGGACAAATCCGCCTCAACCGATACGGTATACGTCTCTAATCCGCGTAATCCCACACTGTGTACGCTTGCAAACACAAAACCATCTCCCCCGTGAAATATGGTTTATTTTAGCATGAAACGAAGAATTCTTCAATCGCCTCTTTTCGATTTGCTTTTCAGCACAGTTTGTAGTATACTGTATTTACAAAATCTGTAAACGACAAGCTGAACGGCTTTGGGAGGTTTTTCTATGAACGACATCCATATGTTATATGACCTTTGGTGCGAAAAAGCGACGGCGGACGCTGACCTTTTGCCCGAGCTGCAGTCTGTGCAGGGAAATGAAGAGGAAATCTTAGACCGTTTTTATAAGAATTTGGAATTCGGTACGGCGGGCTTACGCGGCGTTATCGGTGCGGGTACGAACCGCATGAATATTTATACCGTCAATCAGGCAACGCAGGGGCTGGCGGATTATCTAAATTCGGATTTTGAGAATCCCTCGATTGCGATTGCCTACGATTCCCGCATCAAATCTGATGTATTTGCGCGCTCTGCCGCATGCGTTTTGGCGGCGAACGGTGTGAAGGTGTATCTGTATCCCGAATTGGTGCCGACGCCCATGCTTTCTTACGCGGTGCGAGCGCTCTCGTGCAGTTCGGGCATTATCATTACCGCAAGCCACAATCCGTCCAAATACAACGGCTACAAATGCTATGACCCGAACGGTTACCAAATGACGGACGAAGCGGCGGCAAAGACCTACGCCTATATACAAAAGGTGGATATGTTCACAGGCGCAAAAACCGTGGACTTTGACGAAGCACTTAAAAATGGCGCAATCGAGTATATCAAGCGCGAGGTGTTCGAGAATTTCTACAGCGAAGTCCGCAAAGCGCAGGTCAATCCTGATGTGTGCGAAAATACCGATTTGTCGGTAATTTATACACCTTTAAACGGTACGGGCAATCTGCACGTACGCGAAATTCTCAAGCAAATCGGGATTCGAGATGTGACGGTTGTGCCTGAGCAGGAATTACCCGACGGCAATTTCCCGACCTGCCCGTATCCGAATCCGGAAATTCGGCAGGCATTTGAATGCGCAATCAAGCTTTCGGAAACGAAAAAAGCCGATTTACTGTTGGCAACCGACCCCGACTGTGACCGCGTCGGCATTGCGGTGCTTGACGATGGCGAATACAAGCTGATGAGCGGGAACGAAGTCGGCGCGATGCTGACCGAATATATTTTGTCCTCTTTGGCAGAGCAGAAGAAGCTGCCCGAAAATCCGATTGTGGTGAAAACCATTGTCACTTCGCGTTTGGTGGCGGAAATTGCCGAAAATTACGGCGCCGAGACGGCGGATTTGCTGACAGGGTTTAAGTACATCGGCGAATTGGTTACCAATTTGGAGAAAAACGGCGAGACAGACCGCTTTGTTGTCGGTATGGAGGAATCCTACGGCTATCTGCGCGGTGCGCACGCACGCGATAAGGACGCGGTTGTGGCGTCTATGCTGATTTGCGAAATGGCGGCATATTACAAAGCAAAGGGTATGAGCTTATATACCTTTATGCAGAGCATTTATGAAAAATACGGTATGTATCTGAATACGCTTTTGAATTTCTCGTTTGAGGGCGCGGCAGGGATGCAGAAAATGGCGGATATGATGAACGCCCTGCGTGCGGAAGCGCCGAAATCCGTGGCGGAGGAAACCGTGCGGGAAATTACGGATTACAAAGAAAGCGTGCGTAAAAATACGCAGACCGGGGAAACAGAGGCGGTTACACTGCCGAAATCCAATGTTTTGCAGTATCGTTTAGAGGGTACGGACAGCGTAATTGTCCGCCCGTCGGGTACAGAACCCAAAATCAAGGTGTATATTACCTCTGTTGCACCGACGCGTGAAGCGGCACAGGCAAAAGCGGACCGTATTGCGGCGGATATGGAAAAAATTCTCGGCGTATAAAGGGGATATAAAACAATGTTTAATAACAAAGCCGCCATACGGATTATTGCAATCGTGCTTGCTGTGTTGATACTTTGCGGCGGCGTGAGCGCTTTAGGCAGTATGCTTGGCAATATGTAACCGAAAAAGCGGGGTTCGTAATACAACGAACCTCGCTTTGTTTGTTGATTATTGTGATTTATTTGACAAATTTCGAGCATTTATACAGTTTATACAAAAAATAAGTTGACAAAATGTGAAAATCTGTTATAATATATTTTGTGTGATTTAGTTGTGTTCGTATTCCCTGTTGTGAGGTGAGCGCTTTGGCAGTTCCGACGGACAAGTCCGCCGATTTGGAATCGCTGGTACTCGCCGCGCAAAGCGGTGACAGTGCGGCATTTGCCCGCTTGGCGGCGGAAATGCTGCCGTCTGTGCGCCGCCGTGCCAATCGGTTGTCCGCGGCATTTTTAGATGCGGACGACCTGACGCAGGAGGGAATGCTCGGGCTGCTTTCCGCGGTGCATACTTACCGCAGTGAAGCGGCGGCCTCCTTTTTGACCTATGCGGGTGTCTGTGTGCAAAATCGCATGCTGTCCGCATTGCGCCGCGCAGCAGGGGGGATACGCGTACATGCCGCGTCTACAGTACCGCTTGCGGACTGTGCACTGCCGAATTCTTCATTGTCTCTGGAGGAACGGCAGGATTTGCGCGAGGAATGTGCGCGACTGCTGTCTTTGGTGGAAACACGCTTGTCTGACACCGAGCGAACCGTACTGAAATTATTTTTAAGCGGCCGAACATACCGTGAAATTGCGGAGACGCTCGGCATCGCGCCCAAATCCGTTGACAATGCGCTTCAAAGGGTTCGGCAAAAGCTGAAAGGGTAACCTTTCAGAGATTCAATTTGTTATACGCCCTTTCTCGGCAAGGAGAGCATTGACACTATGCAGCGGTGCGAACCCGCTCGGGGTAAAATTTTTTTCAAGCGAGGTACTAGTATGTACGAAGACAAGACCATCATTTGCAAAGACTGCGGAAACGAATTCGTTTTCACCGCAGGTGAGCAGGAATTCTACGCAGAGAAAGGCTTTGTAAATGAGCCCCAGAGATGCAAACCCTGCCGTGATGCCAGAAAGAATGCGTCCAGAGGCGACAGAGAGCTGTTTACAGCAACCTGCGCATCCTGCGGCGGCGAAGCGAAGGTTCCCTTCCAGCCCCGTGATGACCGTCCGGTATATTGCAGCGAATGCTTTGCAAAGATGAAGGAACAGGCATAAGTTTTTAACATTGTTTAAATAGAAAATGCCAAGAAAGCGCACACCTTACGGTGTGCGCTTTTTATGTCTGTAAAGCGGCGAACTGTGTTACAGACCCCCGTAGGGGCAAACGAATTGCCTGAGTAGGGTTGAATTTTGTGCAAAACCGATTGATTTGCATAGCTCCGTAGGGGCGAACTTTGTTCGCCCGCCGAAATCAGCACAAGCTGTCTTTGGGGAGTCGAGGTTACGGATACGCCATTACCCTTTTGTCACTTCGTGACATTTCCCCTAAAAGGGGAATCTTCGCCGATCCCTACAATTTGCAAATCAATATATTTTTTGCGAATTTTGCGGATGGACAAAGAAACACTCCCTCAGGCACACACTTCGTGTGTACCAGCTCCCTCTGTGAGGGAGCGGAAAGAGGTTTGTTGATTATAGCGTCCTTACGTGCTTATCAAATTTACTTCGCACTGCGGGAGATTCTTCGGCTTTGCCTCAGAATGACAGGTTTTTTCGATTGACGGGAATTATTTGAAAATCTGCACTGCCACACGCAGTTTTCCTTTTTTGGTTTCACGGTCAATACCGAGATAGCGAAACCGCCCGAATCCGCGTGCGGAAACCATGCAGTTTTCTTTTAAAACCGTATCGGAGCGGGTGCAGACACAGTTATCTGCAAATACGCGCTCTGCGGCAATCAGCTTTTGCGCTTCACTGCGGGAAAGACAAAAAACGGATGCCAAAAGTGCGTCCAACCGCTCGCTCGCAACGACAACTGACTGCGGTTCGGGTTCTTGTGTCAGTGTTTGTGGCAACTCCGCTGTGCGGGTAATACGCACGCTTGTGTGCCGTACGCGTTCCAAATTGTCGGTGATGAATCCCGCTATGCTTTCCATACAAAACACATAACCGCAGTTTTCGGAAAGAAGAATATCGCCGAGCATTTCACGGCGCAGTCCCAACGCCAAAATACTGCCGAGAAAATCCCGATGTGTGAGTGTATCTGCAAATTTTTGCTGTGCGGGTGCGATTTTCAAAAGGACAAACGGCGCGTTTACCTGCGCCTGTATTTCGTCTGTTGTCCCGAAGCAGACGCACTTTCGTTCCGCCGACGGAAACCCGCCGAACAGCACAAAGCGGTGTGGCAGACGCATATTCTGTAGTACGCTTTGCTCGTGCAGGTTTAGAAAATCCGAAAAGATGCAGCATCGCCGTGTTTCGGCGCGGTCACCGAGTTCTTCAAATCTGCGGCGCAGTGCGGAATCGTTATCAGTCATTGCGGATGCGTTCTCCTTTGGCGGATATTTTGCGGCGGTACAGCACACGCGCGAGAATTGCAACCGCCGCCGCAGGTACGGCAATCAAAATCAGTGTGATAATCAGTTTCATCGGGATGTAATCGTAAATAGTGTCGCCGAGCAGGGTGAACAGGATGACACGCGGGGCAATGCCTGCAACGGACAAAAGCAGATATTTCCAAAACGGATATTTACTGCCGCCGAGGAACAGGCTGACGAAATCAATGGGGAACACGGGCAGTAAACGCATTACAAACACGGAGGCCGCGCCGCTGCGTTTTGCCTGCATTTCTAAGATTTTCTGCCCGCCTTTTTTAGACTGTAAAAGCTTCCCGATGTAGTCCCCGCCCAAAAACAATCCGAATACATAGGATACAATCACTTCCAGCAGAATCCCTGCCAAATTGACTGCGACTGCGGTCAGCGGCTCAAACGCCATGCCGACAGAAACATAAAACAGGGATGCGGGAATTACAAACACAAGCCCTTTCAGCACATATACACCGAGTACTGTCAGCAAAGCGGCAAACAGGGACGGCGCGGCTGCGGCGAGTGTACGCATATCTAAGTGGGTTAATGTATCGTAATTCAGGAGTACCGCTGTAAACACAGCCAAAGTAACGGCGATTTTTAACAGCAGTTTCAAAATTTCCTTTTTCTTTTCGGTAATGATGAACATTCCTTTCCGATTGGACTTGTATGTATTGTAACACAAATCTTAAAAAAAAGAAATCACTTGCAGTACAGAAAATCTGTGTCGCTTTACAAGTATGCGCCTGCGTGATAAAATCTATGCCAATAGGATAAATTTGCGCGAAGTGCGGTATCCACGTTTCGTAGAGTACCGAAAATCGGTAAATTCTACGGTGCGTGTGTGTGCTTTTGTATAAATGCATCATACAATAAAACCATTCGAAGAAAGGACGGCGTCGGTTATGGACCAAATCAAAATCGGACAGTTTATTGCACAAAAGCGAAAGGCGGCAGGATATACACAGCGTCAGCTTGCCGATATTTTAGGTATCAGCGACAAAACCGTCAGCAAGTGGGAATGCGGGAACGGTATGCCCGAGGTTTCTCTGATGCTGCCGCTTTGTGATGCACTGCACATCAATGTGAATGAACTGCTTTCGGGTGAGGACGTAACCGATGCGAACTACAAACAGAAAGCGGAGGAAAATATGATGCATTTGGTACAGGAAAAAGAAGAAAGCAAAAAGAAAATCGTTTTGGCGGCTGTGGTGTCGGTAATGGCGCTTTTGTCGGCGATTGCGCTTTGCGTACTTGTGCAGATGCTCGAAATGGAAACATGGCTGCGCATTGTACTGATTGGAATTGCCGTGATTGAAATCGTCAGCGGTATCGCCGTTGCCTGCGCATTGGATTTGAGCGCGGGAACCTACGAGTGCCGAAAATGCGGTGCACGGTTTGTGCCGACGGCGGGGGCGTATGTCAAAGGTCCGCATACAATCACAACAAGACAGCTGAAATGCCCGCACTGCGGTAAAGTATCGTATTGCAAAAAACGGCTGACGCATTAAACGAAACCTGTTTTACACAAAGACGAAAACACGCCCTAAGCGAAAGCTTAGGACGTGTTTTTGCTTTCTGAATTAGATTTTATCCCTGAATTCGCTTTTCATAACGTCTTTCAGCAGTTCTTTAGAAATCGTAAATTCAGGTGTTCCCATATAGCCGGGTGCAATTTCGTATTTGTCGAAGGGAATGACAAGGTCACCGTCTTTATTCCAATAGAAATTGTGGTCAGGGGAAACAGAACGCAAATCTTTTCCGATAACGCTGTCTTCCGTCCAGTAAATCAGGTCGCTGTTTTGCTCCATTTCCGTGCGCATTTGTTTTTGAATTTCCTGTTCTATACATTCATAGAACCGATTATCCGCCGCCAAGTCACCAAGGCGGACAATACTGCCTGTCTGTTTGTTTACATGATAATATTTAAAATATGTGTTACTGCTGCCCGACGCTTCCGTAACTCTGATTTTCAATGTAAACCAACGCTCTGTATCGGTCACGGTTTGATAGTCTGCATAAACGGAGCCGTGTCCGTCATCGCCGATAGCCGCTAAATCCGAATAGAATTGCTGTACAAGGGCGTCTGTCAGTTCGTCTATGTCCTTATTGATTAAATCAAAGGCTTCGCTGTTCTCAATATCTACCTGCGGTACGTCCACATCCAATTCGTGGTACTCGTCCGCATAAAAATAATTGCGAATGGTGACGACCCGCACAAGGTCGCCGATAACGGGGAGTTGCTCCAAAGCATGTGCATAAGTCACACTTATATTGGGAAACAAGAAAAAAACGATAAAAATAAAGCAGGCTGCGGCTGCTGCCGCTTTGGGCAATACCCGAACCGAGGCGGGCTTTGCTTTCTTTTCGGGCAAATCGGCAAGTGTTTTTTCAATTTTGTCTTTTACAGAGGCTGGGATTTCCGACTGTTCTTCTGCGGCTTTGGCTTTTAAGATTCTGTCAAAATGATTCATCCGTTAAAATCCTCCTTTAAAATTTCCGACAGCATTTTTCTTGCACGGGAAAGCTGTTTCTTTACGGCAACTGCATTTGTATTTGTAATTTGCGCGATTTGGAGTGCCGAAAGGTTTTCATAGTAAAACAGTATCACAACGGTGCGGTACGGCTGTTTCAAACTTTCCACGGCACTGCGGAGTGCAAGCCGTTCGGTTATTTCCTGTTCCGCACGGTTGTCAGGGATATCCGGTATTTTTTCTATGGAAATGACTTTGGAATTTTTGCGTATCATTTCAACCGCGGTGTTGTGCACAATGCGAAGTATCCACGGTTTAAAGGCTTTTTCGTTCTTTAAAGTATCAAAATTCCTGTAAGCGCGGTATATCGCTTCGCTGACGACCTCTCCGGCGTCGGACGTATTTCTTACAATAGAAAAAGCCAACGCGTACATAGCGTTTTCATATGACCGTATATATTCGCAAAATTTGTCTTTTTCGGTCAAAATCAACCCTCCCGAACGAATGCGGCAGTTTGTGTAAGAATCCACTTGCCCCATTCTGCATAGTACTTTGCGCGGAGATGCGCCGCGTCCCCTGCCTTGTCCGCAGATAAATTCCCGCCCGCATCGTCAAATACGGGATTGGCGTCTAAATAAAAAATCTTTTTGCCGTCCGCAAGCTTGGAAAGCGCGGTATTCAGCCTGTCAATCGTCGGATTGTTTGTGGTTTTATCGTTATCCGAGCGCTCTTTTGTTACGTGCAGGTTTGCCTGTATAATGAGAATGGCATTCGGTTGTTTTTCCTGAATAAATGCCAGCAATTCTCTGTATTTTTCCACAGTATTGTCGGCGTTATAGCCGATTTCGTTGATACCGAGCATAATATAAATCTTATCGTATTTTTTGTGATTTAGCAACTCTGTCAGTGTAACTTTCCCTACCTGCGGGACAGAAACAGGCTTTTTATGAATGTTGAATACGCTCATACCCGTGTTCGCGAAAAAGTCTGCGTCTGCCATCTGTGCGTATTCCATTAATCCGACGGTTCTGGAATCGCCGATAAATAAAGCGTCTCCCATGGAAATATTTTCTTCTTTCGCTGCGGCGGCGTCGGCGGGCGGGGGAGCATCGGTGCTTGTTTGGGAAGGTGCTTCGGTTGTGTTTGCAGTGTTGACAGACTGCGCTGTGGAAAACAGGCAAAACAGAAGCACGGCAACGATTAAAATGCCGATGGTTGCAAGTGTGATTGCATTGGATTTTTTCATAACTTTAACCTCTCAAAATCTAAAATATAAAAACGGGTCGTCAAAACCGCGGTACATACAGTACACGCTTGCGCCGAACAAAACAGCGAGTATGCTCCATATAACGACTCTGTTTTTTAAGTTTTTTAAAATGCGGAACGGCAGTTTCGCGGAAAGCAAAATACCTGCGATAAAAAAAGGATAATACTGTTCTAAATATTTCAGATAATCGTACCGAAATACCGACCAAGCGCCCTGCCCGAAAAACGGGAACAGCCGTGTAAAAAGTATGGTGAGCTGACCTATATCCGCAACCGCAAAAATCGCCCAGGTCAGGGGGATGAGAAACAGCATATACAAGTGCCCGATAAACGGCACTTTATTTAAAAACTTCCCCGTAAGGAATTTTTCGGTGAGAATAATCAGAAACAGAACTGCGCCCCACAGTAAAAAATTATAGCCTGCACCGTGCCATATGCCCGTCAGTATCCATACAATTCCTAAATTTCGGACGGTCGGGAGCGTGCCGTTTCGGTTGCCGCCGAGCGGAATGTACACGTAATCTCTGAACCATGAGCCAAGCGTGATATGCCACCGCCGCCAAAATTCCGTCATCGTAAGGCTTTGGTACGGATGGTCAAAATTTTGCGGCAAGTTAAATCCGAGCATTTGACCGAGCCCGATTGCCATTTGGGAATATCCGAAGAAATCAAAATAGATTTGCAGGGAAAATGCCGCGACCGCCATCCACGCAAGCGGTGTAGAGATACTTTCAAAGCCGATGGCGCAGGTCTGTGTCCATAACTTTCCGATGGGGTTGGCAAGCAGCACTTTTAAGCCCAATCCGAATATGAATATACCGAAACCGCGCCTGACAGAGGCTTTGCTGATTTTCCTGCGGTGCAATTGCTTTTGCACCTGACTGTATGTGACAATCGGACCGGCAATCAGTTGTGCGAACATAGATATGTAGACGGCATACCGAAGTAAGCTTTTTTCGGCAGATACTTTGCCTTTGTACACATCCGCAAGATACGAAATGCCCTGAAACGTGTAAAAGGAAATGCCGATAGGCAGAATCAGCTTGACCGTCCAATCGAAGTCGGGAAGCAGTCGGCTGACCTCGCCGAAGATAAAGCCGAGATATTTAAACACACAAAGGGCAAGCAAATGAAAAAGAATACCGATGAAAAGAAAAATCTTTTTATGTTTTTTGTGCCGTTCTATTAGCAGACCTGCAAAAAAGTCGATTAAAATACTGACTAAAAACAGAATAAAATGCTCGGGATGAGACAGTGTGCCGACAAAATAAAAGCACAGACTGCCTATAAGCAATACACCGTTTTTTAGGCGATTGGGTACTGCATAATAGAACCCGAAGAAAACAGGCATAAAAATGAAAATAAATTGCAAACTGCTGAATACCATAATAATTGTGCCCTCGCTTTTGTGTTTCCGTAATTACAGACGTGTATACAGCGCAAAAGGTGACATGAAATTTTCATATTTTTACAAAATACGGAAGATTATTTGAATTTTACGGATACCGAAGAACGGTTCAACCGAAAAAAGGCATTGCCGACTGCATAAGTCAGCAATGCCTTTTTAGAATTTATTAAGAGAATTGTACCCGCAAACCACAGGCTGTCTCTTATACACATCTCCGAGCCCACGAGACCGATCAGTATCTCGT
>ERZ1027171.498-NODE-498-length-16942-cov-6.448807_pt1 | contig 16942 bp, 13 predicted proteins | sample MGYA00519274_ERZ1027171 | MGnify/ENA primary metagenome ERZ1027171 (study PRJEB26926, sample SAMN06164681) | human gut metagenome | biome: ENVO:00009003; feature: ENVO:2100002; material: ENVO:00002003 | host: Homo sapiens | place: USA | collected 2012 ... | reverse complement strand
TCGGCAGCGTCAGATGTGTATAAGAGACAGCTTGCGGAGATACCGCATGGGAGGAAAGCAGACTGATGAAACGTTTTCTTGCTTTTTTTATTACACTGATTCTCATATTTTCATCTGTCGGCGCAGGGTTTACCGCCTTCGCCGCCGACGATACTGCCGATTTAGAGCGATTTACCGATGCACTGGTGCAAATGATTCGTACCTACGAATACAAAGAGGACACCGCACAAAGCGCGGCGGCAGAGGATTTAAAAAATAAACTGCCGATGACCTATGAAAAGGATTACTTTTCATCTCAAGATTTTTCGGCAATGCCGACGATCTCGGATGAGACATCCGACGACGGTGTATTTGCGGCAAAACGCCTGATTGTAAAATCCGAAAAGAAAATTGATTTACGGGGCGCGGCGGAATGTATCAGCGGCTACCGGAATTTATATATTTTGCAATACGCATCCGTTGCCGCGGCAAAACAGGCATTTGAATATTACAGCGCATCTCCCGATGTAATTTATGCGGAACCCGATTTCATTTGCGCCACGGAAGCGGAACACACGCTTCTGCCCGAGAAAGAGAATCCGGTGCCGCAGCTTTCGGTTTACGGCAAACCGCTTTCCTATGTGTCTGACCAAATCGGTTTTGAAAGCATTAAAAGCGTGCTTGAAAGCATGAAACTTTCCGAAATTGTAGTTGCCCATTTGGACAGCGGCGTGGACACCGACCATGAGCTTTTGGCGGACCGCTTATTGCCGAATGATGTCAATCTGAGTAATTCAGGAAAACCCGACAGTTGTGAGGACGATTTCGGACACGGTACGCATACGGCGGGTATTCTTGCCGATAACACCCTGCGTAACGTGAAAATCCGTCCGTATAAGGTGCTGGACAACAACGGCAAGGGTCCTGTCAGTCTGATTGCGCTTGCGATAGACCAAGCCGCCGCAGACGGTGCGGATATTATCAATATGAGCCTGACCTGTAAAGGGGAAAGCCAAACCATGCGGGACGCCGTAAACAGAGCGGTTGAAAAAAACATCAATGTGGTTGTTGCGGCAGGAAATGACAGCACAGATTTGTCTAAAACATATTATTCGCCCGCCTGCATAGAATCCGCCGTAACGGTCAGCGCCGCAACCCAAAGCAATACGCTTGCCGCCTACTCCAATTACAACGGTCCGATTGACATCGCCGCGCCCGGAAGCAATGTGAAAAGCAGTTATTTAAACAATACCTACACACTGATGAGCGGTACGTCTATGGCGGCGCCGCTGGTCTCTGCCGGACTTTCCGTGGTTCGTTCCGCCTTCCCGAAGAAAACCGCCGCGGAAGCCGAAGCCATGCTTAAAGAATATGCCATACAAACCCCGCAGAAAGCGGAAAAAAATGAATTCGGCAGCGGTATACTGTATTTAAAATACATTTTGCAAATGCACCCGCAAACCGCCGACCCTGTGTTCAGTGCAGAGGAAGGCGTGTTTTCGGAATCCTTTTCTCTGCGTCTTTCCTGTCCGGAAAAAGATGCCACGATTCTATATATTCTGAACAGCAAGGAAGCGCTTCCGCAAATCGGCTTTAACAACGGCACCGTATATAAAGCGCCTTTTACCATTTCAACCGATACAAAAGTGACCGCGGTTGCCATTGCCAAAGGGAAACTGCCGAGCGCAGTCGTTACAAAGCAATATACACGTGCACAAAACAGCGAAGATGCAAAATACGATATAGACAGAAACGGTAATGTCACCGCATATTTCGGTACCGATACGGATATTGTGATTCCGGATACCATTCGGGGGATTCCCGTGCGCGGTATCGGCGCACGGGCTTTCAAAGGAAATACGTTCCTGCGTTCCATGACATTGCCTGATACGGCAACCGCCATCGGTCTTTCCGCTTTCACGGACTGTACCGCACTGCAAACGGTGAAAGGCGCGGGCATCCGTCAGCTTTCCGCATATGCATTTCAGAACAGTGCCGTTTCCGAAGTGCTGTTTCCGCAGTTGAATTCTGTCGGTACAAAAGCATTTGCAGGCTGCCGCAATCTGTTGGAAATTGACCTGAGCTGTACAGAAACCATAGATATATCCGCGTTTGAAAACGCCGCTGTCCGTGCGGTTGTTTCAGACAGCGTAAAACGTATCGGCACTTTTGCATTCCGCGGTTCGGCTGTGGAAACTGTCAGTCTCGCAAATATCCAGACCATCAGTCCGTCCGCATTTATAAACTGTGGCGCCCTGCGCACGGTCAGTGCGCCGTGCTTAACCGCAGTAAGCGCAAACACCTTTGAAAACTGCACCGCCCTACAAACCGTTGATTTACCGAACGTCACCTCTGTTGCTTTAAAAGGCTTCAGCCGAACCGCTCTGAAAATCATTTATCTGCCGAAGCTGGACTCCGTCGAAATGTCCGCCTTTTCAGGCTGTTTTGCTCTGGAAGCCGTTCTGTTTCCGCAGACAACCTCTGTCAGCATGAACGCATTTGAGAACTGCGTTCAGTTACACTTGGTCTTTCTGCCGAAACTTTCCGTTTTAAAAATGGCTGTTTTTAAGGGCTGCCGTTCACTCACCTTCCTCAGTCTTCCCGCAGTGGAAACCGTCCAGCTCGGCGCTTTTGACGGCATAGATTTGCAATATCTGCAATTAGACAGCGTAAAAACCATTCAGAGCCTGCCGTCTAAATTAAAAAATCTTGTACTCTCCTCATCGTTCTCCGAAAACACAGCGGCACTTCCGCAGTCTTCACTGACAATTTTCGGCATTCCCGACACCAATGCACAAAAACTTGCCGAAACAGCGCATGCGCAGTTCCGTGCAGTTCCGGCGATTGTATTTGACGCGCCCGAAAGCTTTACGCCCGAGGATGAAATTATAGCCATTTACGCAGTCGGTTTTCACTGTAAATATCAATGGTATAAATCCGATTCTCCCGAACAAAGCGGGACGCCGATTGCGGGCGCAGACAGTTTTTGGTACACACCCGCACGGGAAGACAACGCCGCATATTATTACTGTGTCATTGAAAGCAACGACGGTACGTATACATCTTCCGTAACATCGCACAGGATTCGCAACGCACCCGAGTTGCAGGATGCCGATTATACCGCATATACGGCGGCGGCGGAACAGGCAAAAGCCATCGACCGCAGTCTGTATTCCGATGCATCGCTTGCCGTATTGGATTCCGCCCTCGCGGCGAATGTACAGAATCTGACCCTTGCCGAACAGGCAACGGTTGACATGCAGACCGAAGCTATTCTGCAGGCGCTCGCCGCGCTCACACCGAGATATACAGCGGGCGACATCAACAACGACGGCAGAATTACCGCTGTGGACGCGCGCTGGGCTTTGCAGGCAGCGTCGGGCACAAGAAGTCTTTCCGAATCGCAGACACTTGTCGCCGATGTAAACGGCGACGCACGGATTACCGCTGTGGACGCACGCTGGATTCTGCAAGCCGCGTCGGGGACGCGTAAACTGTAACCTGCAAAATAGCCATACAAAAGCCCCGCGGCAGTATGCCGCGGGGCTTGCTTTTAATCTTTCACGCTGTTTCAGTTTTTGTGCTTATGCTTTTCAGTGCCGTAGCCATATCCGTAACCGTAGCCATATCCGTAACCGTAGCCGTACTTCGACTTTACGCCGCGTCCGGGCATATCGGATTTCACGTTATTGTAAATACAGCCGATGATTTCCGTACCGGAGTTATCCAAGTTTTCAATCGCACGTTTAATACGGCGCATCGGCGCGCAGTCCTGACGGATAACCAAAATAATTGCATCGGAAAATGCCGACAAAATAGAGGCATCCGCAACAACACCACTGGGCGCGGTATCAATGACCACATAGTCGAATTCCCGTTTCGCGGAAGCAATAATCTCTTCCATTTGCGTGGTGGAAAGCATTTCAGACGGATCGGGTATGCCTTTACCGTTCAAAAGCAAATACAAATTATATTTTTCGGAATACTTAATAGAATCCGCAAGCGATTTACTGCCGCTCAAAATTCCGGCTATGCCTGTATCATCCGCCGCATTGATGCTCAGTGCCTTTGCCACAGCGGGCTTTCGCAGGTCGCCGTCCATCAAAAGAACTTCTTTGCCGTTCTTGGCAAGCGCTAACGCAATATTGATAGAAGCTGTTGTTTTCCCTTCATTCTCAAGGGTACTTGTAACCACCAATACCTTTTGCCCTTTACGGAACAACATGTGATTCAACTTTGTACGAATCAGTTTGAATGACTCAATAAAAGCAAACCCCGAGCGGCGGTCTGTCAGCAATATACTGCGTTTTTCACCGTTTTTCGTTTTGACGGACACGTGATTTACACTGCCGATAATTTTAAGCCCGAGCTTATTTCGGATATCGTCGGAAACCAAAACCGCATCCTTCATGATGATTAAAATAATCATCGCGAGAAGCGCCAAAAGCGCGCCTGCAAGGAAGCCGACGGCTGAATAAATCAACGCATCATTATTAGCGTTCGGTCTTTCCGCAAGTAACGGCGGGTCAACCACATTCAATCGTGTATTGGGGAAAGCGGTACTGATTGCCTCCTCATAAAAACGCATATATGCATTGGCTATGCCCTCTGAAAGTTCCGCGTTCGGCGTGGTAACCGTCAGCAAAACAATCATCGTCTCGTCAATGACCTGTACAGAAATAAAGTCCTTGACGTCCTCCGCAGAAATATCTTTAAACCCGCAATTCGCAGCAACCTTTGTAGAAAGCTCCGTCGTTGTAAAAATGTATTTGTAGCTGCCTGCCAAGGTAACCGATGCGTTTAAGTCCGCACTGCTCTGCCCGGAGGAAATCAGTGAAGAATCTCGGTTATACGCAACAAACATAATCTGAGAGGAATACTGCGGCACATACGTAACTTTCGCCACGGCAAAACCTACGCCCGCCAAAATAACTGCCGATAAAGCAATTATCCACCATTTCTTCAGGATTTTCCGCAAATAGATGAGCAGAATTTCAATATTAATGCCTTCCTGCTCATTTTTAGAAACAGAATTATAGTCCATAATCGTTCATACTTCCCTTTCGTCTGCCGGTTAAGAACCTAAAACTCATTTGATTGTATCAAAAAACGCCCGATTTTGCAATAGTTAATTCATTTTTTTATTGTGTTTGTTCATATTTTACAGTCTTTTTAAACAGACCGTTTTTAATATGTAAATTTATATTCATATTTTGTCCATTCATGTGCGGCAAAATTCCGCACACGCACAACGACTTCATCCGCATACACTTCCGTTTGCAGTCCCATGCCCGTATTCTGCACATCGGCATCGCCGTCGGTATTTTCCGAACCGAACGACGGAATGTTGATGTAGGTAATATTCCCCTCTTCCGCTACACCGTAGCCGTCCTCAAAAATCCCCATATGCAAATGTCCTGTAAAGAAGAAAATGCGGTTGTCGTATTTTTGCAGAAGCGTATGCAAATCGTCGCTCTGTTCCCCGACATGCCCTTCCTGCCAAACCTCGGAAAATACGTGGTTTAAGGGCCAGTGGCTGAACAAAAATACAGGCTTACCGCTGTTTTCCGCTTCCTGTAAAACGCCCTCCAGCCACCCGAACTGTTCGGGGGAAATGTACTGCGCCACGCCTGCGTCGTCGTCCGACGCCAGCACAATGAAATAACAGCCTTCTATCACGCGCGCATAATAAAGCTCGTCTATCTGATTTTCTAAGAATGTATTGTTAAAACGGATAAACCGTTCCCGCAAATCCGCATAGTCGCCCTGATTGTGTTTTCCCGGGCAAATATCGTGGTTGCCGACCGCCATAAGTACGGTATCGATGGTATTGTATTTCCGCAAAAGCCCGTACAGAATCGCGTTTTCAATAACTTGTCCGTTCATGGTGTTGTCGCCGACCATGACCAGCGCACGGCTTTGCACCTCGGCGCTTGCCATATCCCGAAAGCCCTCGCCGTAAAGCGTATGCTTATCCGCGCTGTTGCCCTCCATATGCCCGTCGGACAGCACGGTAAAGCTGAACAGCATTTCCTCTTCTGCAAGCGGCGTGTGTGATACGACTTCTCCCGACGGCGAAAACACAAATACCGCTAAGAGTACGGCGAGAATTTTATAAAGTACCGACATATTGCTCCCCCTTTTCTTTATTTAACTTACAGTGTATTTTGCACAGAGTTTAAAAATGTTTGTATTATTTGCGGGCGGCAGTAGTAACGGAACCGATGCAGGAGCATCGGATATTCTACAATCAGCCCAATCCAACCGTACCATGCGGTTTCGCTGACAGTCTTCCAGCGAAGCAAGGCGCGCCGTGTACGCTTTTCCTCGAAAGCCTTGCAAGAGGACAGTGTACAGGCGGTATTATCCGCAGAAAGGCGGCAGTAGCGATATTCCAATTCATCCGCAAAATAATCCTCCACATCGTATTCCATGACCGACACGGTCAAACGCGTCTCCGCAGTCGGGCGCTCCAAAACATAGGTACAGGCAACAGGCAGAAACAATGCATCTGCTTGTTCCTCAACCGAATGCAAGAGCCGCTTCGCCGCGCCTGTCGGCACAGCATCCGCCGTCCCAAACTCGCGCACGGGATACAGGGTGATTGTATCCCCATTCCACCGCGGAAGCGGCAGTGCGGACTGCTCCCCCGCCCGCAGAACAAACGCCTGCGCCTGCCAGAGAATATGCACCGTGTACTCCGAAGCATTGCAAACAGCCATGCCCATAGCGAATCCCCCCATTCTGTTTAACTTTTGTTTACAAGATACTCCATCGCTTTTTTATAGCCGTCAAAACCGAGACCGATAAAATGTGCCTCGCACGCCATGCCTGCATAAGACAACTTTCGAAACGCCTCGCGCGTGTTCACATCGGAAATATGCACCTCGGCGGCGGGAATACCCACGGCCTTGAGTGCGTCCAAAATCGCAACGCTCGTGTGCGTGTAAGCGGCGGGGTTAATAACAATGCCGTCAAATACACCGTATGCCGTCTGAATCTTATCGACAATATCCCCTTCGTGATTTGATTGGAAGCACTCTACCTCCGCCCCCATTTCGTCCGCCCAATTGTGAATCATTTTAAGCAGTGTGTCATAATTCTGCGCACCGTAAATGGCAGGCTCGCGAATGCCAAGCATATTGAGGTTCGGTCCGTTAATAATCAAAAGCTTTTTCATGATAATCTCTCCAAAATACGTTTTTGGACTGTGGGGATGTCCGCATTGCCGTCAATTTCCAAATCGCACACCGTACGGTACAGCGGGAGACGCTGTGCGAACATCTCGGACAGTTTATTCTGCTGTGAAAGCGGTCTGCCGTCTGTCGGCAATACCGAAATGTCACGGTTGAGAAATAAAACAATGCTGTTTTGGCGCAGAATATCGAAATTCTCGGGACGCGTCACCGCGCCGCCTCCCGTAGCAATCACCGCGCCGCTTCGCTTACACAAATCCGCAAGAATTTCCGTTTCCAGCGCGCGGAAGCCCGCTTCGCCGTCCGTCTTAAAGATTTCGGGAATCGTACATCCCGCCTTTTGCACCAGCACCCCGTCCGCATCGAAAAACGGTCTGCCAAAGGCTTCGGCAATCCGCTTGCCAAGTGTGGATTTGCCGCACCCCGGCATACCGACCAAAACAATATTCTGCATTTGCCGTGCCAAATCTCTGTGAATTTCCGCAATCACGCCGTCATCTATGGCTGTACCCGTAAACAGCTCCGCCGCGCGTTTTGCCTGCGCCACCAACATGGAAAGCCCCGAGCAAGCGGGAATCCCCCGCCGTTCGGCGTCTAAAATCAACTTGGTTTTCTGCGGATTGTAAACAATATCCAAAACGCCCGAAAGCTTTTCAAAGCCGTCTAACGGGAGCGGCGTTTCCAAATTGTGCGGATACATGCCGATGGGCGTGGTGTTCACCAACAAATCCGCATCAAAATGGCGGCCTATATTTTGATAATTATTCTCACCGCCGCGGGAAATATTGACAATTTCGCGCACACCGAGGTCAGAAAGCACCTTGATAACCGGCAGGGACGCGCCGCCCGACCCCAAAACCAGTGCCTTTTTCCCCGCCACGGCAATGCCGCTTTGCTTTACAAGATACAAAAAGCCGTCGTAGTCGGTATTGTCCCCGCGCAGTCCGCCGTTCGGCAAAACGGTCACCGTATTCACCGAACCGATTATCTTTGCATTTTCGGAAAGTTCCGCAAGATAAGGCAGAACCGCTTTTTTATAGGGAATGGTCACGTTTAAGCCGTCAAATTTTCTTTTTTTAAAAAAGTCGCCCAAACTTTCAGGTGCAACCTCAAATAAACCGTATTTGTAATCCCCCAGCCGCGCATGAATCTGCGGAGAAAAGCTGTGCCCTAATTTTTCGCCTAATAATCCGTACATACTGTCACCTGAAAATAAGAATGTGTAGGGAACGACCTTCGTGTCGTTCCGAGAAATCCGCACAATTGAATGGGTTTGCACGTAGGGACGGACGTCCCGTCCGTCCGCGGGCGATTCGTGAATCGCCCCTACGGGATTATGTGTCACCGTTTGATTGTGTAGATTTTTTACATTTGCTCGGGCGGATGAAGGCATCCGCCCCTACGGGGTGGTGCACTGCCGTTGGATTTATGCAAAAGTCCAACCGTGCTCGGGAACAAAAAAACTGCCCTTGCGTACTAATCATAACACAAAAGCAGTTTTCTTTACAACAGGATTTTATTTTTTCTTTTTACCGAAGAAGCCTTTTTTCTCGTCCTCGCCGCGTCCGAGATGCGCGGTTTCGTTGCCGAGGGCTTTGTCAAGCTCCAACAGCAGACGTTTTTGCTCTGCATTCAAGGTCCGCGGCACATCCACAACTACGCGCACAAGCTGGTCGCCGCGCCCGCGGTTATTGAGGCTCTGAATGCCGCGCCCTTTGAGCTTAAATACATCGCCCGACTGTGTGCCTGCGGGAATGCTGTATTTCACCTTGCCGTCGAGGGTCGGCACCTGCAATTCACAGCCCAACGCCGCCGCCGCATAGCTGATGTGCATTTCCACCCAAACATTGTAGCCGTCGCGTTCAAAAATCGGGTGCGGACGCACATTGACCGCCACACGCAAATCGCCCGCGGGACCGCCGTTCACGCCCTTGTTGCCCTGTCCGCGTGCGTTAATAATCTGACGGTCGTCAATACCCGCAGGAATTTTGACCGTGATTTTCGCAGGTCTGCGCACACGCCCCGCACCGCGGCATTTTTTACAGGGATTGTCGATAATCGTCCCTTTGCCGCCGCAGCGGGAACACGCTTTCTGCGTTTGGAACATACCGAACGGTGTTCGCTGCGAGGTCGTGACCTGCCCGCGCCCGTTGCATTCGGGACAGGTCTTCGGAGACGTTCCCGCCGCCGCGCCGCTGCCGTGGCACTCGTCGCAAACCTCAATACGGCTGGATTCCACCTCGCGTTCACAGCCCTTCGCCGCTTCCTCAAACGAAATGGTTACACTCGCCTGCGTATCGCTCCCGCGCTGAGGTGCGTTCGGATTTGCCGCACCGCCCCCGCCGAAGCCGCCGCCGAAAATATTGCTGAAAATATCGCCGAGATCAAAGTCGAAGCCCTGCCCGTTAAAGCCGCCGTAGCCGCCCTGTCCCGCGCCGTAATTCGGGTCTACGCCCGCGTGACCGAAACGGTCATACTTCGCCTTTTTCTCCGCATCGGACAATACCTCGTATGCCTCGTTTGCCTCTTTGAATTTCTCCTCGGCTTCCTTGTCGCCGGGATGCAAATCGGGGTGATACTGCTTTGCGGTTTTGCGGTATGCTTTTTTTATCTCGTCCTCGGTGGCGGTTTTATCCACGCCGAGAACTTCGTAATAATCGCGTTTTTCTGCCATGTAAGTACTCCCTTAATCGGGTATATCGCGTAGGGACGTTATAATCTGCAATCCGTTTAACGCCCCCTCCCCGAGGGGGCCGGCACGCCGTAGGTGTGACTGAGGGAGTTGCCCTGTCCGTCCGCTACAATTTTATCAGGTTTTTGCGGGCGCGCAATGCCCGCGCTTAAAAAGGATTAACGGACTTCGGCGGGGGCAAGCCCCCGCCCTACCGTCTCCGTATTGGATTACTCTACGTCCGTGTAGTCTGCCTCGTAGTAGCCGTCGTCGCCTTTGTTCTGACCGCCGGGCTGTGCGCCCGCGTCCGTCGGATTCGCCTGCTGCTGTGCCTGCGCCGCCGCCTGATAAATCGTCTGGGCAACCTGATTGAATTTCTCGGTCAGCGCGTCTTTCTTCGCCTTGATGTCATCGATATTGTCGCCCTTGAGTGCTTCTTTCAACGCATCAATTTTGCCTTGAATTTCGGTTTTATCGTTTTCGGGCAGTTTATCGCCGTTTTCGTTGAGAATTTTTTCGCACTGATAGACCATCTGATCCGCTTCGTTGCGGGTGTCGATGCCCTCTTTGCGTTTCTTATCCTCTGCCGCATACTGCTCGGCTTCCTTGACCGCCTTTTCTACATCGTCCTTGGACATGTTGGTCGAAGAGGTGATGGAAATGGACTGCTCTTTCTGTGTGCCGAGGTCTTTCGCGGAAACGTGTACAATACCGTTTGCGTCAATGTCAAAGGTAACTTCAATCTGCGGCACACCGCGGGGCGCGGGCATGATGCCGTCTAAGTGGAACACACCGAGGGTCTTGTTATCCTTTGCAAATTCGCGTTCGCCCTGCAAAACATGCACCTCAACGGAAGTCTGATTGTCCGCCGCCGTGGAGAAGATTTGGCTCTTCTTCGTCGGAATTGTGGTGTTTCTTTCAATAATCTTTGTGGAAACGCCGCCCATGGTTTCAATACCGAGGGACAGCGGTGTAACGTCCAACAAAAGGATACCCTCGACATCGCCGCCGAGCACGCCGCCCTGGATTGCCGCGCCGACCGCAACGCATTCGTCGGGATTAATGCCTTTGAACGGTTCATGACCCATGAAGGATTTAATGGCTTCCTGCACAGCGGGGATTCTCGAAGAACCGCCGACCATAAGCACCTTGTTGATTTGGCTTGCGGAAAGACCGGAGTCCTTGAGCGCCTGACGGACAGGCCCCATGGTGGCTTCGACCAAATCCGCAGTCATTTCATTGAACTTTGCGCGGGTCAAAGTGGTTTCCAAATGCTTCGGACCTGTTGCATCTGCGGTGATGAAGGGCAGGCTGATTTGCGAGGTAGTTACACCCGAAAGTTCAATTTTCGCTTTTTCAGCGGCTTCTTTCAAGCGCTGCATCGCCATTTTATCGGCACGCAGGTCAATGCCCTGCTCCTTTTTGAATTCGTCTGCCAGCCAGTCGATGACGCGCTGGTCGAAGTCGTCGCCGCCCAAACGGTTGTTACCCGCTGTGGCAAGCACTTCCTGCACGCCGTCACCCATTTCAATGATAGAAACATCGAACGTACCGCCGCCGAGGTCGTACACCATAACCTTTTGGTCATCCTCTTTGTCGATACCGTAGGCAAGCGCCGCCGCTGTCGGCTCATTGATAATACGTTTTACATCCAAGCCCGCAATTTTGCCCGCGTCCTTCGTCGCCTGACGCTGTGCGTCGGTGAAATAGGCGGGAACGGTGATGACCGCTTCCGTCACCTTACAGCCGAGGTACGCTTCCGCGTCCGATTTCAGCTTTTGCAGGGTCATTGCGGAGATTTCCTGCGGGGTGTAATTTTTATCGCCGATGGCGACCTTGTAGTCCGTACCCATGTGGCGCTTGATGGAAGCGACTGTGCGGTCGGGGTTAGTGATTGCCTGTCTTTTGGCAACCTGACCGACCATTCTTTCGCCGTCCTTTGAGAATGCGACCACAGACGGTGTGGTTCTTGCGCCCTCTGCGTTTGCGATAACCACAGGCTCGCCGCCCTCGATAACCGCTACGCAGGAATTGGTTGTACCTAAGTCAATACCGATTACTTTTGCCATGATAATAGCCTCCAAAAATAGAAAATGATATATGTCAAATCAGGTTCTTGCCCTATGGGGGTTCAGCCTTAATTTACAACTTTTACAACAGCGGGACGAAGGATTTTTTCGCCCAATTTATAGCCCTTCGAGAATACATCCGTCACGCTGTTTTCGGGCGCGCCGTCCTCTTCCGTATGCATCACCGCGCTGTGGATGTTCGGGTCAAACGTATCGCCCGCCTCGCCGTAACTTTCTGCGCCGAGCTTCTTGAAGATTTCCGTGAACTGGTTAAAAATCATATCCACGCCCTTTTGATAGTCCTCCATCGATGCGTCCTTATTGCCTGCCGCGCGTTCAAAGTTATCCAAAACAGGCAAAAGCTCCGTAAGCACCGACGCTTTGCTGTCGGTATACGCCTGTTCCTTTTCGCGTGCGGACCGCTTGCGGAAATTGTCGTATTCCGCCAAGGTGCGCAAGTGCTTATCGGTTGCCTCCTGCAACGCTTTTTCCAATTCGGAAATTTTTTCCTCTGAAACAGCGGTTTCTTCCGATTCGACAGCCTGTGCCGCCGCTTCTTCCGCCGGCTTCTTTGCCGTTTCTTTTTTTGCCATAGCTTTATTCCTCCACCGTATCGGAAAGCATTTTTCCGACGATTTCTGTTAAGTAACGAAGGCTCGGAATGAGCCGCGCATAATCCATGCGGGTCGGGCCGATGAGTCCCAGCGTACCGCTCTCGTGCCCCGCGATTTCATAATTGTCAAAAACCATACTCGAATTCTGCAATTCGCGGAATCGGTTTTCCTGCCCGATTAAAACCTGCGGTACATGTTTGCCGCTGTTCGTGTAGCCCGAAAAAATCTGCCCGAGCAATTCACCGTGCCGTAAAAACTCAATCAGCTCATAGGCGTTTTCGGCATACTCTTTGTAACCGAGCAAGTTGCTCTGCCCTTCCAGCAGCAGTTCCGTACGCTCGGTCATGGCGGCGACATCCGCAAGCGCCACCAAAAGCGGCGTCATATCAAGCGACCGTTCACCGAGTGAAACCGCAAGCGTCTGTATCTTTGCAATGTGCATTGCCGCGGCGGGCTTGCCGATAAAATTCGCATTGACGATATTGTAAAAGCTTTCCGCCATATCCACGGTGATTTCCCCAAAGGTTTTGCACACACGGCTTTTGAGGATTCCCGAGGAAGTCAGCATCACAATCATTGCCGTGCGCGTGCCGATGGGCACCAGCTCCACGCGCCGCACCACCGCCGCTTCGTCTGCGGGCGTTGTAGAAACCGCCGCGCACCGCGTCATTTCCGAAAGAACGTTGCCCGCGCGCTCCAAAACCTTTTGCACATCGCCCGACGCGGGCGCCAATTTCGCTTCAATCAGCCGTTTCTCGTTCGGCGAAAGCTCATATTGCCCCATCAGATGGTCAACGTAATACCGATACCCGAGACTCGACGGGATACGTCCCGCCGAAGTGTGCGGCTGTTCTAACAGCCCCATATTGGACAACTCCGCCATCTCATTGCGCACCGTTGCCGAGGAGACCGCCATCGAGAGCGACTCCACAAGCGATTTCGACCCGACAGGCTCGCCCGTGGCGATATACCGTTCCACGATTGCCGCCAAGAGCTTCTTTTTGCGTTCCGAAAGCTCCATATCCGCCGCCTGCCTTTCCGAGATTAGCACTGTTAGCACTCTTATCTCCCGAGTGCTAACTGCAATTTATACTATACAGTTAGGATACCTTTTTGTCAATGATTTATTTGTAAACAATTTGTTAAAATGGATTTTTTCGGCAGATACACGGCATTCCGCACACATATCGCAAGACAGCAGAGAGTGAAATCGTTGCAAAAAAAATAAAAATATGGTAAACTGATTCATATTTTAATTTGTATAGCAATTTACAGAACACAGAGATTATATAAAGGAATATAAAAATGGCAGATAATGTAAATAAAAAGCGAAGCGTCTACAATTTGCTGTTCTCCGCATTCGGGCAAATTGTTACCATTGCTTTCGGTGTGATTTTGCCGAAGCTATTCATTGTATCGTTCGGCTCAGAAGTTAACGGACTTCTGTCCTCGGTTACACAGGCGTTTGTTTACGTCAATCTTTTAGAAGCAGGTGTCGGCACAGCAACCTTACAGGCGCTGTACGGTCCGATTGCACGAAAAGAACAGCAAAATGTCAATCAAATTTTGGCGGCGACACACCGTTATTATAAAAAAGCAGGCACATGGTATCTGCTCGCCGTCATCGTTCTTTCGATCGGGTATCCGCTTGCAGTCAAATCCGAATTGGATTTTGTTACAGTTGCCGCAGTGGTATTTTTGTCCGGCATCGGCGGCGTTATCAACTTTTTCTTTCAGGGGAAATACCGTCTGATTCTGCAGGCGGAAGGCAGAGGCTACATCGTCACCAATTTAACCACCGTCACCTATGTTGCCACCAGCATTTTAAAAATCGTATTGATTACGGCAGGTTTCAACGTCATTTTCGTACAGGCAATGTTTTTCCTGACAAGTCTCCTACAAATGCTGTACATTGCCTTTTATATCAAACGCCACTATAAATGGATTGATTTAAAAGTAAAACCCGATTATGACGCCATTTCACAAAAAAATTCCGTATTGATACATCAGGTCTCCACGCTGATATTCAATAACACAGACGTTCTGATTCTGACGCTGTTCTGTGATTTAAAGGTCGTGAGCGTATATACAATGTACCGTACGATACTCGGCGTCATCAGCACCTTTATGGAAACCATCGGCGGCAGTGTACAGTTTGCACTCGGTCAAATATATAATGTAGACAAAGCGCGGTATACACGTCTGCACGACGCATACGAGACGTGCAACATTACGCTGTTATTCGCTTTGTACAGTATTGCGTATATTTTCATTTTACCGTTTTTGCGCGTATACACTGCCGGCGTGGAAGATATCAGTTATATCGATAAATATCTTCCGATTCTGTTTACTGCGACCTTCCTGCTTTCCGGCGGCAGATTTGCCGCAAATGCCGTCATTACCTTTGCAGGACACTTCCGAAAAACACAGTGGCGTTCGCTGTTGGAGTCCTCTGTCAATCTGACGGTTTCCTTAGTTGCCGTACATTATCTCGGCATCTACGGCGTATTGATCGGTACGGTCTGCGCTCTGCTGTACCGCACAAACGACATGATTATTTACTCCAACCGCGTTATTTTAAACCGCAGTCCGTGGCGCTCCTACCGTCGGTGGCTGCTGAACCTGCTTTTGCTGTTCGCTACGGTCTTTGCCGCCTCTTTCCTGCATCCGAATTTGGACGGATACCTACATATTGTTCTGTATGCCGCACTGTATACGGCAGTCATTGTGCCGTTATTCTTCATCGTATCGCTGGCAACAGAACCGGCGGTGTTCAAAACCGTTACGGAATTGGTCTTACCGAAAGTCAAAAGCCGTTTAAAAAAATCTACCGAATAAAGCACACAAAAGCCCGCAGCCGGAAACACCGACCGCGGGCTTTTCACAATATTTCACAACTACACATCCGTTCCCACAAACTCAAACGCCTGCTTCGGACAGTAACGGATGCATTTCCCGCAACGAATACACAGGCTGTCGTCTATCTGCGGCAGCGCATAAATATCGTTCTGACTGATTGCGCCTTTCGGGCACACCCGAATGGATGGACATCTGTGATTCTGCGGACACTTGTGCGGATTCACGGTTAATTTTTTCATATGTATACTCCTTACCGATACCACGAGGGTATCACATTTTGCATATTGTCATACCAGCGAAGAATATCCTGTGCCTGTTCCCGAAAAACCGCAACCTGCTCTGCGCCGAACGGGATGCCCCACGGCAGGGAGCTTAATGTGTTGCTGGAAATGTACAGCGCCAAAAGCCGCCAAAATTCCAGAGGGACATCGCCGTTAAAATAACCGTCTACCATACCGGATGCCAAACGGGGCGATGCCTGCGCCGCCCAAACGATTCGGTTAAACTCCTCCCACGGGTCGCCGAAATCGTGACGGTTAAAATCAATAATTTGCAGCTGCCCCGCACGGTCCGCCATCATGTTGCCTACATGATAATCCCCATGCTGATAGGTCTGCGGACGGTTCCGAATCAGCGCACGATTTTTCTCTATATATTGTATGAACAAATCCCCGTTTTCATATTTCAAAGGACATTCCGAATACATTTTTATTTTCCTGTCCATTTTGCGGTTGAATCGGCGCTCCCAAGGCTCCTGTGTTTTCGGCGCGGGAATCGCGTGCATTTTCCGAAGGATTCTGCCCGCCGCCAAACCGTAATTGTATTGTTCCTCTTCCGATAAATCGGGCAGAACATCTTCCAAATCCGCGCCGTCAATCCAGCTTTGCAGGGAATACACGCCCTTGCGGCAGATGCCGAACTTTATCGGCTGGCACATCGGTATCTGTAATGCCGCCACACGGCGCATCAGCTGAAATTCTGTCCGCCTTTGCGAATACAGCCGAATCGGAGAGGTACGCAAAAGATACTTTGTCCCGTCTTTCGCCGTAACGCAGTATTTTTTATCTCCCGAATAGCCCTTGTATATCGGGTGCATTTCAACGAATTGCATACACGTCGCCCCCTTTATCAACATCCGAATTGAACACAAAAATTGTATCATATTTTACGCACAATGGCAATTCTGTAAAATATGGTTCCGTATGCCTGCCCTGTGCTGAAATTGTACAATCGGTTTTGCAGAAAGCCGTAAAAAGGGCTTGACATCCCTTTAAAATGCCTATATAATAGATAAGCAACTTCGATATGGGCCATTAGCTCAGTTGGTTAGAGCATCCGGCTCATAACCGGACGGTCCGGGGTTCGAGTCCCTGATGGCCCACCATCTTTCAGACTGTCCGTTTCGCCGCACACGGCGCTTGATGTTTTTGGTGTCAAACGCGCATTTCGTACGTTTTCGGCGTACTGCGGCAATTTTCAAAAAATCAAACAGACATAGGGGTATAGCTCAGTTGGTAGAGCAGCGGTCTCCAAAACCGCGTGCCGAGGGTTCAA
>ERZ1027171.476-NODE-476-length-17356-cov-7.583955_pt1 | contig 17356 bp, 16 predicted proteins | sample MGYA00519274_ERZ1027171 | MGnify/ENA primary metagenome ERZ1027171 (study PRJEB26926, sample SAMN06164681) | human gut metagenome | biome: ENVO:00009003; feature: ENVO:2100002; material: ENVO:00002003 | host: Homo sapiens | place: USA | collected 2012 ... | reverse complement strand
AAATGTCGCGGAGCGACAAAAGGGTAATGGCGTAGCCGTAACTTCATCCGCCCGCAAAACCGCACAATCCATATCCAATTAAAAAACAGGAAGTGAAAACAATGTATTCTTACAAAACCAAAGGGACGTGTTCCCGACAAATCGACGTGGAACTGGACGGCGATATCATTCAATCCGTGCAATTTCACGGCGGCTGTCACGGCAATTTGCAGGGAATCGCCGCTCTCGTGAAAGGCAAAACCGTAGACGAGGTTATCGCCTCGCTGGAGGGGATTCGCTGCGGAATGAAATCGACCTCTTGCCCCGACCAGCTTGTGAAAGCTTTGCGTGCCGCGCAGAAAGCGTGACCCTTTTCGGAAATAAATGATGACCCGCCCCAGAATTGGCAAAAGCCGTTCATCGGGGCGGGTTGTTTTTATATTTTTATTGTTCTCGCCTTTCGCGCTGTTTTTTGTGAGATTCTTCGCTGTTGTGCAGAATAACAGATTTGTACAACCCGTAGGGGCGTGCATTGCGCGCCCGAAAGCGGACAGCCGCGAGGGCTGTCCCTACGGATTGCTGTAAATTCACGGCAATGCACAATCCCGTAGGGGACGGCGTCCTCGACGTCCCGCCAAAGTCTGATGAAACTTTGCGGACGGACAAGGATGTCCGTCCCTACGCGCGAATCAAATTCACTTTGTACCGTGTGAGATTCTTCGGCGTTGCCTCAGAATGACAACTGTTTGCAAATCCGTATGGGGCGCATTCCCGCATTACCCGATTTTTTCACCTTCGGTGTTCAATCCCATCGCGGCAAAGGGGTCAACCGCCTTGCCGTCCTGCCGTATTTCAAAATGCAAGTGTACCTCGTCTGCGCTTTCCATCGGAATCGTGCCGAGGTTTCCGATTCTGTCGTTGATTTTCACCTGTGCGCCGACCTCAGGCGTACTGCCCTTGCCGAGTCCGCAGTAGCGCGCCAAAAGTCCCTGCCCGTGGTCAATTTCCACGACCGTACCCCAAAGCACATCGTCGTAAACCGCTTTCACAATGCCGTTGTTGACAGCAATAACAGGGTCGCCCACGGTGCCGCGAAAATCGACGCCGTTGTGCGCGCGCCAGTCACCCATGGTTTTGGACTGTACCATCTCGCCGTTTGAAAACGGCTTGTCCACGGTTTTGCCCATCGGGAGCGAAAAGGTTTCGGCACGTTTTATGCCGTCTGTTTGTGCAAGTACGGCGCGGTTCGCTTCCGATTCGGAAGCCGTGTCCGCCGCTGACGGGATTTTGTCCTTTGCCGACGGCGCAGTATCTGCGGCGGGGTCGGTATAGTCCGCTAAGTCCGAAAAATCGAATTTTGCGCTCGGTACAGATGCGGATTCACCTGCGGACGGCGCGGGGTCGGCTTTATGCAGCTTCAGACTTGTCGCATACCGTGCAGTCAGCCCCGAACCGAGGAGCGCGATTGCCAATATCCCGTACAGAATTGCCGCGCGTTTGCCGATTTTACCGCGCTTCGGTTTATCTTCATTATTTTTCATTCGAGAACACCTCCGTAAGGAAATTGTTCCCGTTTTTGCCGCAGGTTATACAATTTTCTTCGTATCCGCTTTGCAGAAACAGGCGCGCCGAATGCGCGGACGCACGCAGTAACGGCAAAACAAAAGCCGCAACGAAACCGTTTTGATTTCGGTGCGGCAATGAAAAATTACATACAATAATATATTCTGTTCTTACGGCTTTTGTGCCTTGGGTTCACCGCGTTTTTTCAGAAAATCCTTCAAAATCAAATTAATATACTGCGAAAAGGAACGGTCCTCTTCCTCGGCGAGTTCACGCAGGATAAGAATCAAATCTTCATCCAGTGTGATGCTGACTTTTTGTTTTAAAGGTTTCATAATATTGTCCTGTGATGCGGGACGCGTGCAAAACACAGCTTTACGCGCGCATCTTTCCTTTCTTGGATTGGCAAAGGGGATAGGGTATGCAACACCCTTCGTCTATGTTTTCCAATGATACTATAAAATACGCATTTATATTGACAAATAGGATAAAATTGTATAAACTATCAGTGAGTAGGATTTTATACTACCGTGAAGCGGACGGACGTGGGTGCGTCCATGGGGATACCGCGTTGCATTCGGTTTGTGCGGAGAGAGATTTTTCGCTTCGCTCAGAATGACAGGCTCTGTGTAGGGGCGTGCATTGCGCGCCCGAACAGGGTTAAATTTTCAAAAGCCGATTGTTTCACACTAACCGTAGGGGCGGATGCCCTCATCCGCCCGAGCAAAATCCAATTTCACGTAAAACTAACGGTTACGCACCAATCGTAGGGGGCGGCGGTCTCGCCTGCCGGCTCGGTCGGTGCTTCTAAGCTTCGCTTAGAGGTGTCCACTGGACACCCGCACCTCGACGACCCGCCGAAGTCTGATAAAACTTCGCGGACGGACAAGGATGTCCGTCCCTGCGCGTGCATCAAATTTTCTCTCTGCCATGTGAGATTCTTCGCTACGCTCAGAATGACAGATTTTTACAAACCCGCAACGGCGCACAAAAGAACAAACGCCGACAGGCTGTTATCCAAAAAAAGCGTCCAAATTTTGTAAAATCATGCATATATCTCATATAAAATCGGTTTATACAAGCTCTTTTTGTCAAATTGACGAATTTCGTGTTAAAAATTTGTGAACGTCTTTCCCGATTTTTTCCCGAATTCGCTTGACAAAAAAGTATCACGCGTTGTATTATTAACCTACATACATATAAGGGGGTAGTGTCTTTATACGCCCTCCTTGGTTGATGACGGATTCTATATGTATCATGCGGCGTGCGGATTCGGATTTGCGGATTGCTGCAAACCGACGGAATACGGCGCGCAGGGTTCTTTTTAAAGGGCGCCGTATCTGAAACGGACGCGGTTACCTTGGCGTTTTGGAGGTTTTTCTATTGGCAGATACAGTATCTTATCAGGCCGTTGCCGGTGGCGGCGGCGTGTATCGCAACAAACAGACAGAATTTGTTGCTTCTTATTATAAGAAAAAAGAAATGAACGACATGTACCCCGCAGGCGGATTCAATGTGTGCGGGCAGGTCGGCAAAGGGCGCGATGAAATCGGCGTCTGCGCGGCGGCGGATTCCCGTGAAACGGTGTATGCCGTCGGCAAAATGCCGCACACGGTTATCAAAGGATATATCCGTGTCGGTGAAAACGATTTTCTTGCCGTCGTGAAAGACGTGCTTGCACTTTGGCTGTTCCTTATATTGCTTGGGCTTCTGCTGTTGGCAGGCTTGGGGCTTTTGATTCACGGTGTGGTTACGGCGAATGCCGTTCCCGAACCGCCGACCAATCCCTACGGCGTGATTGACTCAAATGCCTTACCCGGTGAAGGGGAGTATTCCGTTCCCGAAAAGACGGATACAAGAGGACGGCAAATCAAGGTCAACGGGATTGCCGAAATGCGGCTGAAAGCGGGTGTCCGCGAGCAGAATTTCGTGTTCAGCAATCCTGCGGAAAATCCGTGTTATTTCCAGCTCGAAGTGGTTTTGGCGGATTCGGGTGAGGTGATTTACACATCGAACCTTCTGCCGCCGGGCTATTCCATTTCCAATTTCACCCTGAACCGCGCGCTTGCGGCGGGGGAATACCGTACCGTGGTGCATGTCAAAACATACAGCTTTGACAAAGAACAGAGACCGCTGAACAATATGGATATAAAAACCAAGATTATTGCGTCGGAGTGATAATCGTGACCCGTGAAACGGACAGCGTGCCCGGGCTGTCCCTACGGATTGTAAAATGCATTCGGATTGTTCTGTGTGAGATTCTTCGCTACGCTCAGAATGACAAATTTGTACAAACCCGTAGGGGCGGATGCCATCATCCGCCCGAGCAAATCAGAAAATTTGCACAACCCAACGGCGGGGGCAAGCCCCCGCCCTACCGAGAATCAAATATACATTGCATTGATTTAAAAAGCGGACAGCCACGAGGGCTGTCCCTACACAAACAGCAAACAAAACGGCTTTCAGCCGATTCTATTTTCAGTAACTTATGAGAGGAGTTATAGGTTATGAAAACCAAAAAAGGGTTAAAACGAATTGCGGCACTGATTATGTGCGTAGTTTTGTTGGCGACCTCACTCCCGATTGCGCTTGCCGCAAACGGAGCGTATAACCCTGCGCCCTATTTCACACAGGAAGCGCAGGAGAAAGGAGCAGCCGCATGGCTTGATGAGGGTGGCAATCTGCAGATTCGCTTCCCCGCGGCAGTCGGTAGACCGACGCATGCCGTTTGGAGCAAAAATCCAAACGAGACAGTCGATGTAAAAGAGATTGACTATTACATTGTAGAAGTGTCTGACCTGGGCGGAAAGTTAGAAAAACATAATACACAGCCGCCTGTTTTGCTGAGCAAAAAGGTTTGGGCTTCGGATATTATGGCGCTGGCGGAAGGGGACACGCTTTATGCCGTGTTCACTGCGGACGAAATCGGCGACTTGCTGAACGTGGAAGATAACCGTTACAATGTTGCCATTACAGCAGTGGACGAGGCGGGCTGGTTCTCGCTTACCCTGCACGCGCTGATTTTCGACGTGCCTGAATTCTATTTCGACATGGATAAGTTTGAAGTGCTGTCGGAAGACCCGTATGCCATGCGTGAAATGATGCGCTTTGAGGCGGCAGGCGATTATACGGGTTATCAACAGACCGGCAACACAGTGGATACATTGGAAAGAGCCGCGCAAACCGGTGACGAAGACCCCGAAACAGGCATCGATACTTACGGCTACCGCATTCGCATCACGGGCAGACCGAGCGAAGGCGGGCAGACGATTGACACACCCGAAAGCCGACAGACATGGGACTTCAAGGGTGCGGCCGAGGTTTGGTATTGGATGGACCTTTCCGAAGTGGAATTGCAGGGGCTTTCTTTCCGTTTGCGTGCGAATCAGAAAAAGATTGATTACAACATGCGGAATAAGGGCACAAGCACCACCCAGAATTACAGCTCAATCGTTTATTCTACACTCGGCACGAATAACAACACGTATGCAGAGGGCAAAGAACCCTATGTACTTGTGCAGAATGCAAACGGCAACTGGGAAAAAGTTGTGATGACAAACGGCACGGTGGATTTGGGTCACTTTAAGGGCTATGTGCGTATTCCGATTCAGTTCTTCTGCTCCGAAACCGATACGCAGGTCACGGCAAGAAACACCTGGTTCGGTCTGACAAAATCGAACATGAATGCGACGGACCGCAACAAAGACTTTACCGATAACGTCAGTATCGGCGATTGGGAGTGGATTGGCAACGACGAAACCGATTTCAAAGGGAACTATGTCACGATTGACCGTGCGGGCACGCCGATTGCAGACGCGCTTTTAATTCAGCGTGCGCGCATGTATTATAGACCCGTTGTAGGCGGTGAATCATGGTCTTTCGGTCTCGGCACAATTCTTGCGCCCGGTATTACGGATGCAGACATTACCAAAACCGCGGCTGAGAATTCCCGCCGGGCGACTTTGGAAAAAGATGCAGACGGCAACTGGTATGTGCCGAACAGAGATACGGCAGATTACTATTCTCCGCTGGAGGACATCTATTCTGCGGGTATTGCATATAACGGTGTCGGTGGAGACAGCGTGAACAAGAGTCTGTTCTTAGACAACATCATGTTCTACCGTACAGACGGCGAGGCGTGGCCCGAAGCGACCATCGGTAATGACCCGAATTTGACTAAGGGCACCACGGTCAATACATACTATAACCAGCGCACCGACGCGCAGGACAGAATTTTAGATGCCATTGACCAATACATCAGTACGCCCTCGTGGTCGGATTATCGCGGTGTGCGGTATGTTACCGACATGATTAACGCCTATTTCTCGGCTTACAAGGCAACTATGGGCGAGAATTATGCAAAGCAGTTTCTGTCTACCGCCGCTTTGAAAGGCAGAGCGGAGAAAGCCGGCAGATTAGAGACGTGGCAGAACTATGTGGACGCGCAAACGCTTTGCCAAGAAAACGGTCTGCTGGACAGCAACAACTCCCAGCCGAACGATTTGGTGCCGATGCTGGTACAGTCGCTGGAGGCACTGCCCGACCCGTCTCAGATAACGGGCATCAGCGATACGCTGCGCAATGAAATCATCAAGCTGTATTCGGCGTATGTCCGCCTGAATTACGGGCAGCTGAAAATGCTCGGCAGCTACGCGGTGAAGGATGCGGACGGAAACGTGACTGCGCTGTATGAGGAAGAAAAATTGCTGGCCTATATCGAGTTGTTGGCTGACTCGTTAACAAACGGCGGTTTTGTCACAGGTTATAAGGTTGCAAACTATCCGTTCGTTCCGTTTAACACCTTTGAAAATAATACGGCAATCGGCGACAAAGCATGGCGTTTGGAGGATGACCCGACTTTCTCCAGCGAATCGGACTACCGACACTATAAAAACTTCACCTCTTTTACAACGGGTGACAAGAAGGTTTTGGACGGCAAAAATTACACCATCAATCAAAATTATTCCGATTTGTACCAATATGTGCATGCGGCAGAGTCAGAAATCTCCCATTCGGGTTACAACGGCACAAAAGGGTTGACGACTACGTTCGACAGTGCCGCGATACAGGGAAATGACAACGGCGGTACATTCTACACGGTAATGATGAACCGTGACAGCGTAAATACCGCACAGAATTTTACAGAGTTTAAAACAAATAATATGTCAACGCATAATCTCGGCAGTCTCGCGCTGAATAACAATGATGCGTTGGTCGGGGAAGATTATATGCCTTTCTCGCTGATTATGTATGTAGACTTCTCCGAGCTGACCGATGAAAGCGGTGCGGGCGACTTTACTTTCGGTGTGAAAATTCACACGATTGACGGCAGCGGCAATGCGATTGCATACCGTCCCGCAATGGGCAGCCAAATCGGCGGCAATGCCAAATGGCGTTCCTACTATGTGTTGGATCAAGAGTTGGGCGAGTGGAAGCGCGTTTATATAGCAGACCGAGGAATGGTCAGCGGTATCTATATGTTCCCGTCTAAAAACACAAACCTCTCAGCAGGTGAAACGGGGGCAAACTTAGCAGGCTATAAGGGCTATATCGCAATTCCGATGAACCACTTTAAACGCGGCGGCACGGAGAACGACTACTTAGTTGAAAACGCAACCTGCCTGAATAATATTTATTCCATTCAGATTGGTATCACCAATGCAAACGGGCAGGCGATGGACCACAAATCCTTTACCATTGATAATGTCGGCTTTACCTATGACCCCGAATTTTATAAACAAAAAGGGATTGACACCGCAACGCGCGGTGACCAGTCCTACGCAGAAATTTTCGGAGCGAAATCTTCTAAGGCGACTGAGTTCGAGACGGCCGTAATGGCAATCGACCCGTATGACACGGCAACCTTAGCGGAAAGAATTCAGGCGGCTAAGGATATTTACGGCTACCCCTACGGTTCTGAATTGTCAAACACACTCAGCCAGTGGCAGAAAGATAACCTGAAAACGGTACAGCAGGCAAAGGCTTTGTTGGATAAGTATATTGCAGGTGACATTCCGCAGGCGGCAATGACGGTGGCTGAATTAAAGACGGCGATAGCAACGCTTCCGAACATCCCCGAAAATGCAACAACCAAGAATCCGTTGCCGAACCCCGGCTTCATTACCGACAGCGCCAATCCGATTGCGGCGGGCGAAGTCAATTATGCGGCGTTCGGGTTTGCGTCCAAGACACAGGCGGAAGAAATCGCGAAGTTATATACCGATACTTACAGACGTCTTTCCGCGGCGGACAAAGCTTCGCTGACGGACGAGGAGAGAACGGCACTGCTGAATGCATACAATGCGGCGGCACGCTGCACAGGCACTCTGGAAATGGTCCGCGACAACGCCGTTTCCTTTGCAGATGAACTGAAAACGGTTTATGTACGGTATACAGAAGGCACACAGACGCTAAACCTGCTGAAAGCGGCAGACCGACAAACGATTGTTGACCTTTCCGCAAATCAGTATGAAGCGCTGGCATATTACGCCAAAACAGGTTTGGGTGACGGCACGATTATTTCCGCATATGCAAACATGACCGACGGTCTCTCCCGCTACTTGGCAAACACCAACAAGATTCGCGTGGAAGGCGAGGAAGTTACGGGCGGCGTGTATAAGCTGATGGCGCAGTACACAAAGCTGTACAAAGAAGTCAAAGCAAAGCTTGACGCTAAGGAAACGCTTCCTGACGAGCTGGTTGCGCGGCTGAAAGAAACCGTCGCGGAATACAACGACTTGATTCCCGCTTATAAAAATGTCTTTGAACTGTATTACGGTTCGGAACAGGCAGATGCAAGCGGCAAGTATCAGGGCATTAAGGATATTATGGAGCTGTTCCTGCAAACCGACGTTGCGTTTGCGGACGGCACAAAGGAAACCACCCTTGCGCTGACAGAAGATAATATTGACACGGCGAGCAAGACCCTCAATGTCAATTATTTAGAGGAGTACCCCGTGGAAACAGGCGCGGCTTCCTCTACCTACTTCACCTTCGAGGGGTATGACGGCTATTTGAAGTCGGGTACGACCATGCGAACCTATCAGCTGATGCTCAACGGCAACACGCTTCCGTTGGTGGGCGTTGACGAATCGCCCGTTCAGCTGACCGAAGCATTGCTCGGCGATACGCTGAAAAACAACACCTACACGGCAGGTAAGCCGTTTGAGATGGTCTTTACGGCAAAGCTTACGGACAAAACGCCGTTCGCGGAGCAGTTAAGCGATAAGATAACCTTGAAGCATTACCGTCCCGCAGACCCCGAAAAGGGCGAAACGGAACCGCAGTTGCTCGGCACCTACATTTTGAATATCACTTACATGCCTGGCGAGGCTTACATGGTAAGCATTCCTGCAGAGTTCCCCGTAGACTGGGGCACGGCAGAGACCGACGTCTCTTACAGCGTGGACTGCGTGCTGAAAGAAGGCTCCAAGATTGCCGTGAATGTTGCGGGCGCAGGTCAGCTGACCGCCGTAAAGGACACATCCCTTGTAATGGGCTACACGGCGCAGGCTTTCGCACCGACAGAATTCAGAGGCGTTCAGACAGCCGTGAAACCGTCGGCACTGCCCATGGTTTTAATCAATGAAGACACATGGAACACGGTACCCGTCGGGGAATACAGAGATACGCTGACCTATACGGTTGAGTATACAAGCGCACCATAAAGGATTCAAAAGAAAGGAGCTGAATGCAAATGAAAAAAATAATTTCCGCGGGTCTTGCGGTCCTGATGTTGGTTTTGTGCATGATACCTGCTTTTGCGGATTCCATGACGATTTCCACAAGCACAGAACAAGACGAATGGCAGCTCACATACCCCGCAGACACGCAGATTCCATGGGAGACGTCAGAGCAGGCGCTCGGCGCGGTCACAGCAACAAAAATGCTGCTTTCTCCCGGAAAAACCGTTACGGTTACGGTTTCGTCTGCCAACAATTACCGCTTGGTGAACAAGACAGATGCAAAAAAATCTATTGCCTACACCCTTTCCGGTGCAGATGCGATTGCTTTTCTCCCCAGTGAGTACGGAAAAAGCTTCCCGCTCTCCGCTGCAGTCGCAGAATCCGAATGGCGTCAGGCAGCTGCAGGTGAGTACACAGATGTGCTGACCTTCACAGCTGAATACAAAAACGCGTAAATCCTGAAATATATTATCAAAAGGAGATCATACGTATGAAAAAGGCAATATCTGTTGTGCTGGCGCTTGTTATGCTGTTTGCGGTCTGTGTGCCTGCATTCGCGGCGGATATCAGTGCAACCGGTACGGGCGACGTAATCGTCAGTACCTCTACAAAAACGGCGACCGGCGAAGATGCAGAGTCCTACACGGTCACCATCCCTGCCGACACCACCATCGCTTGGGGCACAGAATCTACCGACGTAAGCTACACGGTAGAATCCCACCTCGCCAGAAACAAGGCTGTTTCGGTTGCTGTTGCAGGCAGCGGCGAGATGAAAACCGTAGACGGCGCTTACACGCTGGCTTACACTTTGGACGGGGCAACTGCATTTACAGCGGAGCATCCCGTTGTGTACCCCGCGGCGGCACAGGCAGTAAACGTCCTGATTGCGGCTGACGACTGGAACACAGCTGTTGTGGAAAGTTACAGCGACGTACTCACTTACACGGCTGAAGTCATCGCAGCTTGAGCGATTTAGAAGGAGACTACGTTTATGAAAAAAGTTCTTTCTGTCGCATTGGCGCTTGTCATGCTGTTCGCAGTCTGCGTACCCGCATTCGCTGTGAATACCATTACAGACAAGACCGAAAACACAGGCACATCCATTGTCAAAACAGACACGGTGAAAGAGAACGGTGAAAGCGGCGAAAATTACAGTGTTGTAATTCCTGCCAACACCACCATTCCGTGGCGCAAAGCCTCGACCGATTTGACCTATACTGTCGAAGCACATCTCGGTTACGGTAAGAAATTGCATGTTTCCGTGGCAGGCAACGGCACAATGGCACTCAAAGAGGACGCCGCTGAAAAGCTGCCCTACACACTCGGCGGTGCAACCGCCTACACCTCGGCAGGTCCCGTGGTCAACCCGAAAGTCAGCCAGACTCTGAATCTCGCAATTGCCGATAATGCATGGGCAAATGCAATCGTCGGTGAATATGCGGACACCTTGACCTTCACAGCGGAAGTGCTGATTTGATTCGGTTCATTTTGTAACATTATATTTTGAGAGGAGCTCTTAAAATGAAAAAAATTCTTGCAGTTGTTTTATCCCTTATTATGATGTTTGCAGTTTGCGTACCCGCGTTTGCTGTACAAAACATCACTGACCAAACCGCACAGACTGCGGATTCCAAACTTTCCACCTCTACACAGAGAGAAGACGGTACAGAGGGCGCATCCTATGTTGTGTCTATCCCTGCTGAAACCACCATTCCGTGGGAAAAATCCAAGACCCTGTTTTCTTACAGCGTGAAATCACAGCTTGAAAGCGGCAAACGTCTTGCAATCTCTGCGGCAAGCGCGAGCGGCAGAAACGTGTTGGTCGATGCGGCAGGCGCAAATGAACTGCCCTACACATTTTCCAGAACCAACGGCGGCGATACAATCGAGACCTTGAGCTACACCACCGAAACCGAAGTTGTCGATACCAACAGAACCTTTAACATCGACATCGCTACTGCGGCTTGGCAGGCAGTTCCCGTTAATGTTTACACGGGTAATCTGACCTTCACGGTTGAGGTTGTTGACGCGTAAGTTTATTTTTATAAACAGCTTGAACTTGAGAGGAGCAATATTTATGAAAAAGATTTTAGCAGTTGTTTTATCCGTTATCATGATGTTCGCAGTTTGCGTACCCGCTTTTGCCGCAACAACCATTACGGACAAAACCGCAAATACCGCAGATGCGAAAGTTTATACTTCTACCGAACCCGCACCTGATTTTGTTTCTTACAGCGTAACCATTCCCGCTGAAACACAAATCGCATGGGGCACAACCAAAACCGCTTTCTCCTACGGTGTAAAAACCCAGTTGGAACTCGGCAAGCGTTTGGCAATCAATGCTGTCAGCCAGAACGGTGAACAGGCACTGAAAAATGCTTCCACTGACAAGACTCTTCCCTACACCTTCTCCTACACCAACCAGGGCGGTATTGTAAATACGCTTGCTTACACAACCGATACTGAGGTTGTCGATACCAACAGAACCTTCAACATCGATATCGCAACAACAGATTGGCAGGCAGCTCCGATTGCGGAGTATGTGGACTTCCTGACCTTCACGGTTGAGGTTGTTGACGCACAGCCGTAAAAATAGCCGAGTTACTTCGTAAACACATAAGGAGCAATTCCGATGAAAAAATGTCTTTCTCTTCTCATGGCGGCAGTTATGCTGTTCGCGGTTTGCGTTCCTGCATTCGCCGCCGGGGATATAACCATCAGCAAAGGTGATGCAAATCAGTCGGCTTCGTCTGATGTGTTCACCAAAACCACCAGAAAAGATAATACGGATGCAGCCTCCTACTCTGTAACCATTCCCGCTGAGACCGAAATTGCATGGGGCGAGACCAGAACGGTATTTACCTATCATGTAAAATCGCAGCTGGAAATTGGCAACCGTCTGCACATTACAGCGGTAAGTGAAAACGGCACGCAGGAATTGAAGAATGCGGAAACAAGCAAGACGCTTCCCTATGCCTTTTCCTACACCAATTTGGCAGGCTCGGTTGAAAATCTTAACTACACAACAGACAATGAAGTGATTGATACCAACAGAACCTTCAACATTGACATCACCGATACGGCGTGGCAGGCAGTTCCGATTGCGGAATATGCCGACCGCCTGACGTTCACGGTAGAAGTTGTTGGAGCTTCGGTAAGTCCGTAAGGATAGTTGAATTTATTTCGCAAAGTAATATAAGGAGGTGGTTTCATGAAAAAAATCAGCAGTGCGGTTTTGGCTGTACTCTTGTGCTTCTGCCTGTCCTTCGGGGCGTTCGCCGCAGATGCGCAGCTGTCAACCGTTGTGCCGAGCACACATGAAATTACCATAACGTATAACGAGGGCGGCTATATTCTGTATCAGGATACCATTCTCGCGAGCGAAAGCTCCGTAACCGTAGAGCGCTTTGACGATGTGATTCTGTCGATTATCTGTAAACCGGACAGTCACTTGAAATCTGTGACTGTGAACGGAGAGGATGTTACAGACGACGTTTTGCACGGCAGGCTGTCACTTTTGGATGTGTATACCGACATGGACGTTGTGTTCACATTCGAAAAATGTGGCGATGTGCCGCCTGTTGACCCCGATGACCCGAAATATGACCCTGAAAATCCCGACAAACCCGGCGATGACTGTGACCATGTTGCAATGCGCGGCGGCGTCTACAAAGAAGACGAACCGTTCCCGGGCGCGACACTGGAAATCGATTTCGGCGAAATTGAGGCAACGGCAGACGACGAAGGCAAGTACAAAATCGATGAGATTAAGGACGGGTTCCATACCGTAACGATTAACAATCCCGACGGTACACCCGCAGGCGTGGCGGACTTCGTGGTGGAAGTCAGTGAAACGGCGACCGAGGTCACCGTGGAAATGCTTCCCGACGGTACGCAGGTCATCACGGTTCCCGAAGGCACAACCGAGGTCATTTTAGACTTTATCGTGCATGGGGACGGCGGTTTGGATACAGACGGCGACGGTAAACCGGACGGTTGGACGGAAATCACGGTCGGCAAGGACGACCCTGAACCGCAGCCGAAGCCGGAAGAACCTTCCAAGCCGGATGATAAGAAACCCGATAACCCGATTTTGGATAATCCCATCATTTCTCAGACGGGCGCACTGATTCGTGAAAACCCGCTGGAAGCAAGCATCCTGTTCGCGTTTGGCTTCTTCCTGTTGCTGTTTGTGATTGTTCGCAGACGCCGCAACGACGAAGAAGAGGAAACCGCGTAACTCGAAATACGTTTGGAAAACATCAAAACCCGATGCGTAAAGCATCGGGTTTTTCTTTTGTTTTTGACTTATAAAACAAGGATATTTTCTTCAATAAAATTCCCCTTGTACAGAGAGGAAGTCTGTACAAGGGGGACAATCAGTTCCTGTATAGTGCGGGTTTACAGTGTTGCCGCAAGATTTTTCAGATACGCTTTAAAATCTTCGCCGATTTCGGGGTGATTCAGCGCGACTTCGCAGTTCGCCTGCATAATGCCGAGCTTGTTGCCCATATCATAGCGGATGCCGTCAAAATCTACCGCGTTTAAGAGACCGCGGCGGGCGAGGTCAAGCATCGCGTCGGTAAAATACACTTCGCCGCTTTTGGGGTCGGCGGGGGTCTTTTCAATCAGCTCGAAAATTTCGGGCGGCATAACCACTCTGCCCAAAATCGAGTAGCAGGACATAATCTGTTCGGGTGTGGGTTTCTCGATGATGTTGTGCACCTTCATCGTTTTGTCTTCCAGCGGGGTGACGTCGAGTGTGCAGTACTTCGGCACATCTGCGCGCGGCACTTCTTTTACGCCGACCACGCCGCAGCCGTATTTATCATACGCACGAATCAGCTGACCGACAACGGGGTCTTCGGAAACGATAACATCGTCGCCGTACATGACCGCAAACGGCTCATTGCCGACAAAGCTCTTTGCGCACAGAACCGCATGACCCAAGCCCTTTGTCTCTTTTTGACGGATATAATAGATGTTTGCAAGGTTTGAGCAAGCCTCTACCTGCTCCAAAATGTGCGCTTTGGACGCATTGCCCTGCAATTTGGTCTCCAGCTCAAAGGAGTGGTCAAAGTGGTCCTCGATAACGCCCTTGCCGCGGTTGGTGATAATCAGAATATCGGTAATGCCTGCGGCTACCGCCTCTTCCACAATATACTGAATTGCGGGCTTATCCACGATGTTCAGCATTTCCTTCGGAACAGACTTTGACGCGGGCAGAACGCGTGTGCCCAGACCCGCCGCGGGGATAATGGCTTTTGTTACTTTCATAGTAAACGCTCCTTAAATATATAGAAGTTTTAAACGGAAGAAAGCTTCCGCCGTTTTACAATAGGAATCGCAATAAGAGATTCAGCAGTATCTGCATGCCGAAAAAATAAATTGCGGCAGACGCTATGCCCATGGCGAGCGATGTGCCGCCGCGGCGAAACAGCAAAAATCGGTATTCCTCGGGGGACGGTTTTTGTGCGCGCAGGCGCTGAATGTCTTTGCCGACTTTCTTTTTATACAGATAGTTGGCGGCAAGACCCGAAAACAGATGCAGAAATACAGAGGCATAGTAGCGGATTTGCGTTTCGGGAAGCTGTTGCAATGCCGCATATTCGGGTGTGCTGGCATCGACCGCTTCCAAAAAGGTTTTGCCGTCTTCCGCGGCTTGCAGAACCACCGTTTGATAGTCGAGTGTGGCTTGTATATACCGCGGCGTCATGGTCGCACCCGTAACGACCAGCAGCAGTGCCAATAAAATCCCGCCAACGGCATACAGTTTACGGTAAAAGAACCAGCAGGGCGAGAAGAAAAATGCCGCCCAATTCCAGGAAAGCTTTTTGTCCGACTTGTCAAGTCTGTAAAATTTCGGAATATACCGTTCCGCACTTGTGCGTACATATTCCGCCGTGTCCCCGACCGTGTTGCCGTCAATCGTATCTGTCGGGGCAATCACAGTGCCATGCGCGTAAAAGGGGCGCGCGGTCATGTCGGGCAGTTGAATCTGCGGCGAATACGGCTGATTCTGTGTGTTATAAAGTCTTGTGCCGCATTGGGTGCAGACGGGTTCTTCCGCCGCATTCTGCGCGCCGCACTGCGGACAAAATACAATGCGGTGTCCGTCATGCTGTGCGGCATTCGGCACAGGGGCGGGATTCGTTACGGGTTCTGCCGTCTCTGTCTGTGTTTCGCCGACAGACGGCGTCCAAGTGAATCCGCCTGTATGCAAAGCCGCGTTTGCACAGTCTTTATTGTTCAAATAACATTTTCGATGATGCGGCGTACCGCATTCGGGGCAGACAACTACGTCATCGTCCTCCGCAAACACGGCGTGACAAATCGGACAGGTCTGACCTGTATACCGCATAATGGACCTTCTTTCTTTTTATTTCGTACCTCTATTGCTAAAATAAGAACTTTTCGTGCTCGGAGCCGCACATTGATTCTGCACAACTCCTTTCCGCCCTCTGACGAGGGCGGTGGCACGCCACAGGCGTGACGGAGGGAGAGGGGACGAGCTCGCCGCAAGTTTGTGCTATGGGAGATTCTTCGCTCCGCTCAGAATGACAAAATCGGGCGAAAAATTTTGTTAAACGTTAATCTCCACTTCAAGACCCAGTAAATCCTTATACTTATCAAGAATCGGCTGTACCTCTTCGTCTAAAAACTCCGTAACCTGCTGCGGCGCGCGCCCGACAAAGTTCTGCGGCACCATTTCCGCGCGGATTTCTTCGAGCGTCATGCCGAATGCAGGGTCGGCGGCAATGCGTTCGGGCAAATCGTTCGGTTTGCCCTCGGCTTTCACAACCTGCCCCGCCGCCATGGAGTGCTGACGGATTTTCTCGTGCAGTTCCTGACGGTCGCCGCCTTTTTTGACAGCCGCCATCATAATATTTTCAGTCGCCATAAACGGCAGTTCGTCGTTCAGGCGTTTTTCAATCATTTTCGGGTACACAACCAAGCCGCTGACGACGTTGATGTACAGCTCCAAAATCGCATCCACCGCGAGGAAGCCCTCGGGAATACTGATGCGCTTATTGGCGGAGTCGTCCAGCGTGCGCTCAAACCACTGCGTAGACGCCGTGATGGCAGGGTTAATGGTGTCGGCAATCACGTAGCGCGCCAAAGATGCAATACGCTCACTGCGCATCGGATTGCGCTTATACGCCATGGCGGACGAGCCGATTTGATTCTTTTCAAACGGTTCTTCCACTTCTTTCAGATGCTGTAACAGGCGCAAATCATTTGAAAATTTGTGCGCGGACTGCGCAATGCCCGAAAGCGTATACAGCACCTGTGTATCCAATTTACGCGCGTAGGTCTGCCCCGACACGGGGAACACGCGGGAAAAGCCCATTTTTTCGGCAATTTTGCGGTCAAGCGCCTTGATTTTTTCGTTGTCGCCCTCAAACAGCTCTACAAAGCTTGCCTGTGTGCCTGTTGTGCCTTTTGAGCCGAGCAGACGCATCTGCGAAAGCTGGAATTCCAGTGCGGACATATCCATCACCAAATCCATCAGCCACAGAGAAGCGCGTTTGCCGACGGTGGTCGGCTGTGCAGGCTGGAAGTGGGTGAAGGCAAGGCACGGCATATCCTTGTATTCGTCTGCGAACGCCGCGACCTTTGAGATTAAGTTGACAAGCTTTTTGCGGACAAGCTTTAACCCCTCGGTCATGATGATGACGTCGGTGTTGTCGCCGACATAGCAGGAGGTTGCGCCCAGGTGAATGATGCCCTTTGCGCTCGGGCACTGCACACCGTAGGCGTATACGTGGCTCATTACGTCATGGCGCACCAGCTTTTCACGCGCTTCGGCGACCTCGTAATTGATGTCGTCCGCGTGCGCTTTCAGCTCGGCAATTTGTTCGTCCGTAATCGGCAGTCCCAATTCCTTTTCGCTTTCGGCAAGCGCAATCCAAAGCTTGCGCCAGGTGCGGAATTTAAAGTCGGGCGAGAAAATGTATTTCATCTCCTTGCTCGAATACCGCGAATTTAAAGGGCTTTCGTAAATGTCTTTCATATTGTCGCTACCTCCGTAGGCTTTTCGTCTGTTCGTTTTTTCTGTCCGTATTCTTTTAATGCGTTGTATTGGGTGTATTCCCATGCGCGCTGAAAATGCGTTTCATTTTTTATGA
>ERZ1027171.475-NODE-475-length-17357-cov-6.123974_pt1 | contig 17357 bp, 17 predicted proteins | sample MGYA00519274_ERZ1027171 | MGnify/ENA primary metagenome ERZ1027171 (study PRJEB26926, sample SAMN06164681) | human gut metagenome | biome: ENVO:00009003; feature: ENVO:2100002; material: ENVO:00002003 | host: Homo sapiens | place: USA | collected 2012 ... | reverse complement strand
TCGGTCTCGTGGGCTCGGAGATGTGTATAAGAGACAGATATAATATATTAAAATTACACAGAATTTTAAAGGAGAGGTTCTTTGTTTGAACAGATTATAAGCGTTGACCGTATGGAACACGCCGTCAGCCTGTTCGGAAGCTTTGATGAGAACATTCGCCAAATCGAGCAGGAATATCATGTACAGGTCGTCAGCCGCGGGTCGGATTTGAAAATCAGCGGCGAGGCAGACGCTGTTGCAAAAGCGACGCGTGCCATAAACGGACTGCTGACGCTCATTAACAAAGGCGAAACACTTTCGGAACAAAATGTGCGCTATGTGCTCTCGCTTGTGCGCGAGGGTGCGGAGGACAAGCTTTCGGGACTGTGCGGCGACTGCGTGTGCATCACCGCCAAAGGCAAACCCGTCAAGCCGAAAACACTCGGGCAGAAAAAATATGTGGAAGCCATCCGCCAAAACACCATTACATTGGGTGCAGGTCCTGCGGGTACGGGCAAAACGTATCTCGCCGTCGCCATGGCGGTCACAGCGTTCCGCGCCAAAGAAATCAACCGCATCATTTTAACGCGTCCCGCAGTGGAAGCAGGTGAAAAGCTCGGCTTTTTGCCAGGGGATTTACAGCAAAAGGTTGACCCGTATCTCCGCCCCTTATATGACGCGCTGTTTGACATGCTCGGTGCAGAGGCGTTTGCACGCTATCAGGAACGCGGCAGTATTGAAGTCGCGCCCCTCGCCTACATGCGCGGCAGAACCTTAGACGACAGCTTTATCATTTTGGACGAGGCGCAAAACACCACCAAAGAGCAAATGAAAATGTTTTTAACCAGACTCGGCTTTAACTCCAAAATGGTCGTCACAGGTGACGTTACGCAAATCGATTTGCCCGACGGCAAAAAATCAGGGCTTTTGGAAGCCATGAAAATTCTCAAAAACATTCCCGATATCTCCGTGTGCCGATTCACCGAAAAAGACGTGGTACGGCACAAGCTGGTACAGGAAATTATTAAGGCATACGAAAAAAATGAGGAGGCCAAACGAAAATGACAGACAAAATTAAAGTAATTATTCAAAATTCCCAAAAAACGGTTAAAATCCCGACCGGCGTGCGCATGCTTGTCCGCCGTTGCTGCCATGCCGTTTTGGTGCAGGAAAAATTTGAAGGCTCCGCGGAAATCAGCGTCACCTTTGTAGACGACGCCGGGATTCAGGAATTAAATGCCAAACACCGCAATCTGGACAAACCCACCGACGTGCTTTCTTTCCCCTTGGGTGAGAACGGCGTATACGATGTAAATCCCGAAAGCGGTGCAAAAATGCTCGGCGATATTGTCATTTCCATGGAGCGTGCTGTGGCACAGGCAGAAGAATACGGGCATCCGTTACAGCGTGAAATCGCCTTTTTGACCGTACATTCCATGCTGCATCTGCTCGGCTACGACCACGTAGACGGCGGATTGGAAGCGGTACATATGCGCGAAAAAGAAGAAGCGGTGTTGACACAGCTCGGCTTAAAACGCAACGGCAGTTACTATTTTGACGGCGAATAAACCATGAAAAGTTTGTTGAAAAGCTTCGGCTATGCCTTTCGGGGAATTTGGTACGCGCTTTTATATGAGCGCAACATGCGGATTCACTTTGTCTGCATGATATATATGTACAGCTTTTTAGGTGTGTATGATTTCTTCGAGGTCAGCCGCACACAGTTTGCCGTGTTGTTTTTGGCAAATGCGCTTGTGGTAGCGGCAGAGCTGGTCAACACGGCTGTGGAGCGCGCAGTGGACCTTGCAAGCCGCGAGCGCACCGAAAAGGGCAAAATCGCCAAAGATACCGCCGCAGGCGCAGTGCTTGTCTGCGCGATTTTTGCGGTTTGCGCGGGCATTTCCGTTCTCGGGCAAAAGCAGGCGTTTCTCGCCATGTTCACTTACTATCGGGAAAACCCGCTGATGCTGTTGATATTTGTACTTTCCGTTGCGCTTTCAACGGTATTCATTTTCAAAGGCTTCGGCAAACGCGGTACACAGAACAACAGTTCAAAATAAGAAAGGGATTCACTTTTTCATGAACACACCGAAAACAGCATTTATTGCGATTGTCGGCAAGGCAAACGTCGGTAAATCTTCGATTTTAAATCGGCTTTTGGGCAGTAAAATCGCCATTGTTTCCAACAAGCCGCAAACCACGCGCACACGCATTATGGGTGTGCTGACCACAGACGACAACATTCAGCTGGTATTTACGGACACGCCCGGCTTCCACCGCCCGCGCACCAAGCTCGGCGAAAAAATGGTGAAAGCGGTTTCCGACAGCATTTCGGGCGTAGACGCCTGTCTGTTTGTCACAGAGGCGGGCGAACAGGAATGCAATGCGGCGGAGCTGGAGTTGCTCGAAAAAATCCGCAAAGCAAAAATCCCCGCCCTGCTTGCCATCAACAAAATCGATACCGTAAAAAACAAAGAGGATTTGATGGCGCAGATTGCGTATCTGTCACGGCTTGCCGATTTTGAATCGGTCATCCCCGTTTCCGCAATAGACGGCAACGGCATGGATATTTTGCTGTCCGAGCTTAAAAAACAGGCATTTGACTGCGAGCATTTCTTTCCCGACGATACACTGACCGACCAGCCTGAACGCGTGCTTGCAGGCGAGATTATTCGTGAAAAAATGCTTCGGCTTTTAGATAAGGAAATCCCGCACGGCGCGGCGGTTTCTATTGAAAAAATGCGCGAACGCGGTGACAGTGACATTTTGGATATCGAAGCCACCATTTACTGCGAGCGCGAGTCGCACAAAGGCATTATCATCGGCAAAGGCGGCGCGATGCTCAAAAAAATTTCCACATTGGCGCGTCACGATATGGAGCGTTTCTTTGACTGCAAAATCAATTTGCAATGTTGGGTCAAGGTCAAAGAGGGCTGGCGCAACCGCGAGGGACTCATTCACAATTTTGGATTAGATTAACAGGTATTTTGCCGCTTTCTTCGGGTCATCTTAAAAGTACAAGATTTTTCCGAGAAAGCGGTGTTTCTTTTGGAAATAAATTATTGGGATGTTTTCACAAAAAGCGGCAGTATCGAGGACTATTTGGCGTTTTGTGCGCACCGTCCCGAACTGCAAAACGATACAGTCGAGGTAAAACCCTATGCACCTGAAAACACGGGGATTGATTCTCAAAGAACAGAATATCGGTGAGCGGGACAAGCTTGTTACCGTTCTGACAGAAGCGCGCGGCACACTGCGTGCCTTTGTGCGCGGCGCGAAATCCGTCAAAAGCAAAAAGGCGGCGGCGACCTCAAAATTCTGCTATGCGGAACTGACACTCACACAAAGCCGCGACAGCTACATAATTGACGAGGCAAGACCGATTGAGATGTTTTTTAAGCTGCGCGACAGCTTAGACCGTTTGGCGCTTGCGGAATATTTATTGGAGCTCGGCTTTGCGTTTTCGCCCGAAGAGGAAAACGCGAAAGACAATCTGCGGATTATTTTAAATTCCCTGTATTTTCTGTGCAATGACACCTATCCGCCGAAACAGCTGAAATCCGTTACCGAATTGCGTTTGCTCTCCCTTTCGGGATATGCGCCGAATATGGTCGCGTGCGACCGCTGCGGCTGTTTTGAAAGCGACACGATGTATTTTGATATGGAGCACGGGCTTTTATACTGTGACAACTGCGCCCCCGCCGCCGCGCCGTTCGCCTTGCCGTTGGGGCTTGTCAGCGCGATGCGTCATATTATTTTTGCCGAAACAAAAGCGCTTTACGGTTTTCAGTTAGATTCTGCCCTTTTGGAGGAGCTTTCTTATATTACCGAAACCTATTTATTAAGGAAAGCGGAACACAGATTTAAAACCTTGGAATTTTACAATTCCGTGCAGGCGTTGGGATGATGCGGATTGCAAAAGCATGCCATTCTGAGCGTAGCGAAGTTTCAAATCAATAATCCTTATAACGCTCCCTCTCAGAGGGAGCTGGCATACCGTAAGGTATGCCTGAGGGAGTTCGCACGCGTAGGGACGGACATCCTTGTCCGTCCGTGAAATCTCATCTGACTTTAACGGGGCGCCGAGGTGCGGGTCTCCGGTGGAGACCTTTGAATACAAAGTATTCAAAAGCACCGACCGAGCCGGCAGGCAAGACCGTCGCCCCCTACGGGTTTGCAAAAATCTCCCATTGCAGAAAATGCATTTCGTGTTGCGGGTTACCGTTTGTTTGTACGAATTTTAGCGGGCGAACGCAGTTCGCCCCTACGGTGTACGCAGGATTTGCGGCAAATTTAATGTTCTCGGATTCCGCGGGTAAACACAGTACGCCTTTACAATATCCCAATCCCCCCTTGCGGGGATTTTTTACTTTTTACACGCAATTGTGATGTAACAACACATTTCTTAACGCATGAAAAGAGATATTTAAAATAATCTGTAAAAAAATACATTTTTTATGTCATATTCGGCATTTTGTACGACTACTAAACGAAAGGGAGGAGAATCCGTTGAACAGCGCTGTAAAACATCAGGCGGATGAAGCACTGAAAAATGCTTACGAGCTGTGTTTCATGCCTTTAATCAAATATTGCAGAGTCCGAATGGGCGATGCCGCGATGTCGGCGGATGATTGTGTACAGGAAGCATTTTTGGTGTATTACAACAAACTGCTTTCGGGAGAAGAATTCCAAAACCCGCGCGCATTCCTCTATCGCACAACCGACAATTTTTTGAAGCAGGCAATCGAGCAGTACACGCGGACACGAAACCGCACCGTACCGTTGGAGAATGCAGAAAGTCTTTCCGCAGACGTCCTGCCTTTCGATACTTCCGATTTGGATTATGACCGACTTGCCGCTGTATTGATTGGTTCGCTCACGCAAGAGGAGCAAACGCTTTACAGGTGGAAATACATAGAACGAAGGCAGCTTTCCGAAATTGCCGAACTGCTCGGTATTTCACCTGCGGCGGCGGCCAAACGAACATCCCGATTGCGAAGTCAGATAAAAGATAAATTAACCGATACCATTCAATCTCACAGAAAAGGAGGGATTTGAGTTGGAACAACTGTATGTAAACGAAGCCGTTTTACTGTCTGTTTTTCAGGACAGGCAAGCCTACCAAGAGCTTTCCGATTTTTTGAATGACGCAATAGACGCGGAATTCCGAAAAGGCGACGAAATGGACTGCGATTTTATTGACGCATGCACAGACGCATTGGAAATGCTCCAAAAAGAAAACGGCGTTTCACAGAACACCCTGACCGTTTTACTCTCACAGGAAAAATTCCTGAAAGCCATACAAAAACGGTCTTTGGGCAACACAGGCAAATACAAAAAACTCACTGCGGTTTGCGCCTGCGCCGCACTGCTCCTCACAGTCGGCGGCATATATTCCAAAACCGAAACGGGCGCATCCCTCACAAAGCAAATCGGCAATAAGCTTGCCGCCATATTCACCGTTGAGGGTACAACGGATTTGACTGAAGAAACAAATGTCTCGGTCTCTGACCCCCCCGTTACTTCGGCGGAGACTTCGACCGAAGCCGCCGAGCCCGAGTCAACCGAGGCGGTCACACAGCAAAAACCGCCCGCAGTCAAAGCACCGACCAAACAGCTGCCGAGCCGTATCTACGGCATTTTCCCAGACACACTCAAAACCGAATACAATGTCGGTGAACCGTTAGATATGCAGGGTGTGCGCGTCATGGCTGTTTGGGACGGCGGTCAGGAAACCGAAATTCCGCTTTCCGACTGCAACGTTACCACGGAACGCGGCTTCTCCCGCGACCAAGGCAGATACCATGTAACCGTATTTTACAAGGGTCTTTCCTTCAGTTACACGGTTACCGTAAACGCCGAACAGGATACCAAAATTCTGAATTCTGTTTACGGTACATTCTCTGACAATTTCACCTTTACCGTAGAATCGTTTGACAATTTGGATTTCAGCGGTATGACGGTCACCGCCGTATATTCCGACGGCAGTGAAGAAAGTATTCCGCTGAGCGCGTGTGAAATCACCGTGGAAAAGGATTTTATGGGTCTGGAGACCAAAGCCCTTGTGACTGTAACCTATGAAGACCGTGCATTTTCGTTCATTCTCACCAAGGAGGCGCAATAATATGAAAAAGTCTGCTCGAATTCACAAATTCCTATCCGTTGTATTGAGTGCGGTCATGCTGCTTGCAGCGTTGCCGATGGCGTCCTTTGCCGCCGCAGCCACACTGACATACGAAAATTTGGAATACACCGTTACAAACGGCGAAGTGACAATTACGCGTTATGCAGGTACAGATGAAGCAGTCACCGTTCCTGCGGAAATTGACGGAAAACCCGTAACCGTCATCGGCGACGGCGCGTTCACAGTCTCTAAAGCGAAAAACATCCAATTGCCGAAGAGCATTACCAAAATCGGTATGATGGCATTTATGGGGTCAACCGATGCCATCATCAATTTGACAGACCTTAAAAATCTGACCTACATCGGTGCATACGCATTTGTGGATACAGGGCTTTCGGGCGATTTGGTGCTTCCCGAAGCGGTCACTGAAATCGGCGCAGGTGCATTTTCCATGACAAAAATCGCCTCTTTGTATCTCGGCAAAAACGTAAAACCCGTATCGGTGCAAACCGGCAAGCCTTGGAACACGATTATAAAAACCGTAACTCCCTCCTTCGCTTCACTCGCAGACAGCGTTCTGAAGCCATACAGCTCCACGGAAAGTGAACGCAATATCGCAATGAACTGTCTGAATCTGACGAAGATTACCGTAGACAGCCAAAACCCCTATCTGCGTTCTTACGGCGGTGTCTTATTCAGCAAGGATATGACGGAAATGTATTGCTACCCCAGCGGCAAGCAAATGCATACATACATCATTCCGTTAACTGTGCTCAATTTCTACAACTCGTTCGGCGGACTCCATTTGCCGCCCGCATCCTTCAAGCTTTTCGGCAATACCGTTGACCTGATGGATGACAACGGAAACGGTCTTGTAAAATTGCCTGAGTGGACGGATTTCGGCGCAAACAACCCACTCAAAAGCGTTGTAATCCCCGCAGGCGTAAACTCCATTTGCTACGCGGCGTTCTACAATACGGGACTTACGAGCGTTTTCATCCCGAAAAATGTGAAAATCATCGGTCAAAAAGCATTCTGGCACTGCCGTGATTTAACCACCGTCGGCTTTGACCGCAATTCTTCTTATAAGGAACTACCCGAACAGTGCTTTAAGGATTGCGAATCGTTAAAGAACGTAACCTTCGGCAAAGTGGATTACCTCGCCGCGCTTGCCTTCGGCAACTGCACAACCATTGAATCCATTGATTTGACGAATGTTCTCTCTTTGGACGCCACTGCGTTTGACGAATGTACCAATCTGTCCGAAGTGGTTTACCGCGATACGGAAGCGGATTCTTCGGCACAGCCACAAGGCTATGCGGCAAAGCGGTTCTTAGCAGACGCAGACGCATCCAACGGGAAAGCTACGGTCTCCGCATCGGCATTTGCAAATAAAGAATCTCTAAAAACCGTTATGCTCGGCAACTCCGTCGGCAAAATTGAGAATCTTGCCTTTGCAAACTGTACGAATCTCACGACTGCCTATATTTCGGCGGACATTGCGGAAGAAAATATCAGTGACACCGCGTTTAAAGGCTGTACGGGTCTCACCGTCGTTGTCCCGACCGAGGATTGCGGCGCTTACAGATACGCTGTAAAGAACAACATTCCTGTAACTACCATGGTGATTTCCCCGATTGCAAATCAGTCTTATACGGGCGAAGCGGTAGAACCCGAGTTCACCGTAAAGGCAAGCGGCAAAACACTTACCCGCGGTGTGGACTACGAAGTATTCTACAAGGATAATGTGGAAGCAGGCACAGCCAGCATCACCGTGCTCGGCAGGGGCAATTACAGCATCTTCGCCGCGCTTGCAAAATTCGCTATCCTGCGCCGCGACCTTTCCGAAGTGCAAATCAGCAACATTCTGCCGCAGACGGCAAATGAAAACGGTGCAGAGCCTGAATTGGCACTCAACTGCGGAAGTTACATTCTGCAAAAAGACGTGGATTACACCGTAGCATACGAGAACAACACGGCGCCCGGTACAGCCTCTGTGACCGTTACGGGCATCGGCAACTTTAAGGGCAGTCAGACGTTAAGCTTTGCGATTTTGGACGCCCCCGATACCAGCCCGATTGAAATTTTGCCCGGCGACATTGACGGCGACGGTCAGATTGCATTGACAGACTACGCACTGATTAAAGCCATTGCAGTAGGCATAAACGAAAGCCCTGACGCTTCCGTCATCACGGCAGCCGACTTAAGCGGCGACGGTGTTGTGGATATGTTTGACTTAGCGCTTTTGGATTTAAAAATCAACTCTTTGGCGTAATGTAAACTTTAGATTTTTTCATAATTTGTATCTTACAGATACAGTCTTTCCTCTAAACGACAAAAACGGCAGACAAAAATCTGCCGTTTTTGTTTTTTGGAGACAAAATAATCGTTTTTTGTCCCTTTATAAACGCTAAAATTTTTTCTGTACAAATTCTATAAAAGATTTGTGTTTTGTTCCAAATTATGGTATATTAACTATAAATTATATTTTGAGCAAAAAAACATCAAACTATAACCGTAACGCACATGCGCGTTACGGTGAATACAGTACGGAGGAACAGTATGGATATGCTCCATGAAATTAAAGCCGCAGAAGAAGCCGCAGAATGCCGCAAAGCGGAAGCACGCGCCAAAGCGCGCGCCCTGCTTTCGGAAGCACAGACTGCCGCCGAACAGGATGCGAAAAACGCAATACAGTCGGCAAAGGACAATGCCGCACGCACCGTTGCGGCGGCAAAGGCGCAAAGCGAAACGCAAATCCAAACCCTTCGCAAAGCCGCAGACAGCACTGCTGCCGCGCTTTCGGAAACCGCGGCGCAAAATCAAGAGGAGGCTGTTAAAAAAGTACTCTCTTATATTCTTTAAAAGCGAATACCATTTTTAATATGAAAGGAGTGAGCGTATTTGATTGTTCCGATGCAATTCGTGACGCTTGTTGTGATGCGCGATGAACGTGAAAAGGTTCTGCGCGCACTGCAAAAAGGCGGCTGTATGGAAATGGTTGCACAGGAAGGCGCGGTACACGCCTCTGCCGACGGTGCATCCGAACTGCGCCGCATGGAAAAACTGCTGACGGACTTAAAGCCCTATGCACCGAAAAAAGGACTTTTCTCGGAAAATCCGCAGGTCACAGAACTTGAATTTGCCGATGTACAGCAAAAAAATCAAGAAACCGCCGCCCACATGGAAAAACTGCTTTCGGAAATTGCCGCTTATCGGGAATCGCTGAAACAGCTTCGGGAAAAAACAGAAGCCTTACTGCCGTGGGAGCCTTTAAAAACATCGGTAGAGCAGTTACAAAACAGCGCATACACCCGATATGTTACAGGCGTGCTTCCCAAAAAGCAGTTGGATGTATTTACCGAAGCCGTGCACGCAGACGGCGGCGCGGTGGAACAAATATCCGAAACACCTGTTGCTTGCTATGTTGTACTTGCGCTGTTTGCGGAAAATACATTGTCGGACCTTTCCCCTTTCGGATTTGAAAGCATTCAAATTCCTTTAGACAGCGGAACGCCCGCCGACGCACTCAACAGTTGCCGAACCCAACTCGAAAGTGTATCGGCATCGTTGGAAACGGCACAGGCAGAACTGAAACAGCTGGCGGACGAAAGCCACGCACCGCAGTTGCTTTGCGAACAGTACCGCGCACAGAGCGACTTGGAAAGCACACCGTTTTTGGAAACAGACCAAACCGCACTGCTGGAAGGCTGGGTGGAAAAGGAACGGCTGGAACAACTGGAAAGTCTTGTGAAATCCGTTACCGATGTCTATGTGCTGTCCGCACGCGACCCTGAACCCGACGAAGAAGTCCCGACCCTGCTCAAAAACAACAAAACGACTTCACAGTTTGAGGGCATTACCAATATGTTCAGTGTACCGCACTACGGCGGGTATGACCCGAACGCCGTGATGGCGCCGTGGTACTGGGTGATTTTCGGCATGATGATGGGAGACGCAGGATACGGATTGATGATGGTTGTGCTTATCTCCGCTGTCAAAAAGCTGATGAAACCGAAAGGCGATACAAAAAAACTGATTAACGTGCTTTTGTATTCTTCGGTGACCACCATTATTTGCGGCGTGCTGTTCGGCAGTTACTTCGGAGAAACGTGGCGTCCGATTCTGTTCTCGCCTTTGGATGACCCCGTTAAAATGCTGATTGTGACTTTAGGCATCGGCGTTGCGCATATTTTCACGGGACTGATTGTACAAATCGTCAACAATATTAAGGCGGGGCATGTATTAGACGCGCTTTTCGACCAGGTATCCTGGATGCTGGTTATCGGCGGCATCTGTCTGTTTTTCCTGCCTGCCGTACGCACCGTCGGCATTGTGCTTGCCGCCGTGGGTGCAGTCACCATTCTCTGCACCGCGGGCCGTGCGAAAAAAGGCGTGGTCGGCAAAATCACAGGCGGGTTGGTCGGTCTTTACGGCATCACCAATTATTTGAGCGATATTCTCTCGTATTCACGCATTCTCGCCCTCAGCCTTGCAACCGGCGTCGTCGGCATGGTTATGAACATGCTTGCAGGCATGATTCAAGGCTCGGTGATTGGTTTTATTCTCTCCCTGCTCATTTACATTGTCGGGCATGTATTCAATTTGGTTTTGGGACTGCTGTCCGCCTATGTGCATGACTGCCGTCTGCAATACATTGAATTCTACGGCAAATTTTATGAAGGGAGCGGAAAGCTCTTTACCCCCCTGTCCATCCATCCAAAATATATTCAAATTCATGAAAACGGAGGAAAATAATTATGTCTGGTATTTCTATTGCAATCATCGGCGCGGCGCTTTGCGCGGCACTCGCAGGATGCGGTTCTGCAATCGGCGTTATGGCGGCGGGTAAAGCCGCGGCGGGCGTCACCTCGGAAAAGCCCGAGTTATTCGGCAAACTGCTTGTGTTGCAGGCTCTGCCCGGCACACAGGGTATTTACGGATTTTTGACCGCCATTCTCATTATGGTGCAAATTGGCGTGCTTGGCGGCAATGCAGTGGATTTGAGCCTGTCACAGGGCTTGCAGTTCTTCGGCGCGGCAATGCCCATGGCGATTGCGGGCTTGGTTTCGGGCATCTGCCAGGGTAAGGCGGCTGTCGGCGCAATTCATATGACAGGCAAACAGCCCGATGCTTCCGGTAAAGGTATCACGATGACTGCACTCGTAGAAACGTACGCGATTCTTGCGCTTTTGACCTCTATCCTTCTGATTTACGGTATTCAGCTGTAACACCGAGCATCCACACAGAAGGAGTGAAAGGCATGAGCGCAAATACGGTTATCCAAAAGATTGAAGAAAAAGCAAATGCGGCATGTGCGGAGATTTTAAAAAACGGAGAAGCACGTGCGGCTGAAATGCGGCAGATGATTCTTGCAGCCGCCGAAGCGCGTGCGGAGGATATTGAAAAATCGGCAAAAGCCCAGGCGGATTTATTGCTGCGCGCCGCCGCACAGCAGGCGGCTTTGGACAACAAAATCGACATACTGAATCACAAGCACAAATTATTGTCGGAGGTGCGCGAAGCGGCAAAGCATGCGCTTTCCGCTCTGCCCGACGAAACGCGTATGGCTTTTTTGGAAAAATACATTCGTGAAAATATCGGCGAAGGCACAGTTACCTTACAGTTCAGCGAACAGGACGCCAAGCTGTTTGTCGCTTACAAAAAGGATCTCGGCAAAAACGTAAAAATCGGCAACATTGAAACGGAAATAGACGGCGGCGTACTCGTATGCACGGAAAGCTACGATGTGGACCTTTCTTATGACGCATTGTTAGACAGTGTATTTGAACAGCACGAAAAAGAGATTGCCGATTGCCTGTTTGCGAAAAAAGAGGATTAAGCTATGGCGGAATATAACGTTTACGGCAAAAAATCCTATGCATTTGCCCTCGGGCGTATCAGCGGTACTGCACACCGTCCGCTGACTGCCGAACAAACGGCAAGACTGCGCGAGGCTGATTTTCAAACGGCACAGAAACTGCTGACGGACTTCGGCTACCCTGCCGTACAAAGCGGGCAAACCGTATATGACGCGATTGAAGCGGAAAAAGATGCGGTTTGTGCGTTCGTGCGGGAAATTGCGCCTGATGAACAGCTGCTGAATCTGCTGTTTTTTGAGGAGGACGCCTTAAATCTGAAAATCCTTTTCAAAAACGAACAACTCGGGCATGATACAGATACCGCTTCCCTTTGCACAGGCGGATTCGACAAAGACCTTCTGCGCATTTGCGTCAAAACAGAGGATTATTCTATGCTCGGCGATATACTTTGTGCGAATCTGCAAAATATGCACTCCGAATCCGACCCCTGCCGTTTAAGCTGTGCCGTAGACAATGCTGTTTTTGATTATGCACTGAAAACCGCCGCGCAGAAGCACTGCCAATCCTTAGAAAGGCTTCTGACGGTTTACGGCACGGGTAAAAACCGTTTAACCGCATTGCGGCTGCGCAAACTGCAAAAATCCGCAAAAGCATATGCTTTTGCATTTTTGCCTGTCGGCGCCGTTCCCGACGGGGAAGCCGACGCGGAAGAAATCACGGCGCAAACCGCCACCGCATTTGAAAATGTGCTGACAGACATCGGCTATGACGACGGCATCGGAGCAATCGCACAGTATTATTTCAGAAAAAAGCTGGAAGCGAGCGCACTTCGGCTGCTGTTCGCCCAAAAAAGCGTGCAGGAAAGCGCAGGTGACGGACAATGACAAACGCCAAAACGGCGGCAGTCGGCCGCCATGAATCTATTCTTCTGTTTTCTGCGGCAGGCATCCCGACTGTTCCCGTAACGACGGATTCGGAAGCCTTACACGCAGTCCGAACGCTGATAAAGGACGGTGCGCAAATTATTTTTCTCACCGAGAATTTTGCCGCCGTTTTAGAAGAAGAACTGCGCGCATACCGCATGAACAGCTATCCGATTATTCTGTCCGTTCCCGAAAAAAGCGGGCCTTCAGGATACAGTATGCAAAAAATCAACGCCAACATGGAAAAAGCATTGGGCACAAATATTTTTAATAACGAATAAAGGCAGGTGCCAAAATTGACAGATACAACAAATGTCGGAACCATCCGAAAAGTCGCAGGTCCGCTGATTGTGGCGGACGGTATGCGGGATGTACAGATGCACGATGTGGTGCGCGTCAGCGAAAAGCGGCTGATCGGTGAAGTTATCGAACTGCGCGGGGATATGGCGTCCATTCAGGTCTATGAAGATACAGCCGGAATCGGTCCGGGCGAGCCCGTATACCGTACAGGCGAACCGCTGACCGTAGAGCTTGCCCCCGGACTGATTGAAAGCATTTACGACGGAATCCAGCGCCCCTTAACCGAAATCTATAAAGTAGACGGCGACCGTATTTCCCGCGGCGTTGAAGTTCCGAAAATAGACCGAGAAAAGAAGTGGACCTTTGTACCTGTGGCGGCAGTCGGCGACAGCGTGATTGCGGGCGATGTACTCGGCACAGTGGAAGAAACACCTGCCGTTACACAAAAAATTCTTGTTCCCTACGGTATCTCGGGCACGGTAGAATGGATTTTTTCGGGCGATGCAACCGTTACGGAACCGATTGCGCGCATTAAAGACGGAAAAGGCAATGTAAAGGAATTGCCGATGCTGCAAAAATGGCCTGTGCGCCGCCGCAGACCGTATGCCAACAAAAAAATTCCAAAAGACCCGATGATTACGGGTCAGCGTATCATCGACGCCCTGTTCCCCATCGCGAAGGGCGGCGTGGCGTGTGTTCCGGGTCCGTTCGGTTCGGGCAAAACCGTCGTTCAGCATCAGCTTGCCAAATGGTCGGATTCCGACATCATCGTATACATCGGCTGCGGCGAACGCGGCAATGAAATGACGGATGTTCTGAAAGAATTCCCCGAACTGCACGACCCGCGCACAGGACTTCCGCTGATGAAACGCACCGTATTGATTGCCAACACTTCAGACATGCCCGTGGCGGCGCGTGAGGCGTCTATATACACAGGTATCACGATTGCCGAATACTTCCGCGATATGGGATACAAGGTTGCCATTATTGCCGACTCCACATCCCGCTGGGCGGAAGCGCTGCGCGAAATGAGCGGACGTTTGGAAGAAATGCCCGGTGAAGAAGGCTACCCCGCCTATCTTTCCACCCGTTTGGCAGAATTCTATGAGCGTGCAGGCAATGTGGTCTGCTTGGGTAAAGAACAGCGCGAAGGTGCGGTTACCGCAATCGGCGCGGTATCGCCGCCCGGCGGCGACACCAGCGAACCTGTTTCGCAGGCGACACTCCGAATCGTTAAAGTGTTTTGGGGCTTAAGCGCTGACCTTGCATATCAGCGGCACTTCCCGTCGATTGATTGGCTCAAAAGCTATTCACTCTATTCGGCGACGCTGAACAGTTATTTCAATGAACACATTGATGAAAACTGGTCGGCGCTGATTGAACGCATTAAGTCGCTGTTACAGCAGGAATCCGAACTGAACGAAATCGTAAGCTTGGTCGGTTTTGATTCACTCGGCGAACGTGACCGTTTGACATTGGAATGCACGCGTATGATTCGTGAGGACTTTTTACAGCAGAACGCATTCCGTGAAGTTGACCGTTTCACGCCGCCCGAAAAACAGGCGCAAATGCTTTCGGTTATTTTGGACTGGTATGACCGCGCCATGGCGGCTGTCGCAGACGGCATGACCTGTAAGGAAGCTACGCCCGAAGAGCTTCTGACACGTATTGCCGCCATGAAATATGAGCCTGATGAAACATGGCCGTCATATTTCAGTGCCCTGCAAGCGGATATTACCCACGCATTTTCCGAGTCGGAGAAAGGAGACGGCGCCGTATGAGAAAAGATTACAAAACCATAAAAGAAGTCGTCGGACCGCTGATGCTCGTGGACTGCGTAGAAAATGTGAAATACGACGAATTGGTAGAGATTCATGAAAAAGACGGTTCCGTCCGTCTCGGCAAGGTATTGGAAGCCAAAGAAAACAAGGCGTTGGTACAGTTGTTTGAAAGCGCGGACGGATTACAGATTTCCGAATCCAAAGCGCGGTTTTTGGGGCATGGTCTGGAGCTTTCCGTTTCCCCCGAAATCATCGGGCGTGTATTTGACGGTATCGGTCGCCCCATCGACGGCGGTGCACCGATTATTTCAGACACCCGCCTGAATATCAACGGTTCGCCCATCAATCCTGCCGCACGCGACTACCCTGCCGAGTTCATTCAGACGGGCATATCCGCGATTGACGGCTTAAACACACTGGTTCGCGGGCAAAAACTGCCGATTTTCTCGGGTTCAGGCTTGCCGCACGAACAGCTTGCCGCACAAATTGCGAGACAGGCAAAGGTACGCGGTACAGACGATGAATTTGCAGTTGTATTCGCCGCCATCGGCATCACCTTTGAGCAGGCGGAATTTTTCCGCGAAGATTTTCGCCGTACAGGCTCGATTGAACGCTCCGTCCTGTTTTTAAATCTTGCCGACGACCCTGCGGTAGAACGTATCGCCACACCGAGAATGGCAATCACCTGTGCGGAATACCTTGCCTACACGCTCGGCATGCACGTGCTTGTCATCATGACCGATATGACCAATTACGCAGAAGCCCTGCGGGAAGTCTCCGCCTCCAGAAAAGAAGTACCCGGCAGACGCGGATACCCAGGCTATCTTTATACGGATCTTGCCTCTCTGTATGAACGCGCAGGACGCATCAACGGCAAAAAGGGTTCGATTACACAGATTCCGATTCTCACCATGCCCGAGGATGACAAAACACATCCGATTCCCGACTTGACGGGCTATATCACCGAAGGGCAGATTATTTTATCGCGCGACCTTTACATGAAAGGGATTCAGCCGCCGATTAACGTACTCCCCTCTTTGTCCCGTCTGAAAACCAAGGGTATCGGCAAAGATAAAACGCGTGAAGACCACGCCGACACAATGGATCAGCTGTTTGCCGCCTATGCACGCGGCAAACAGGCGGCAGAGCTTGCCGTGGTTTTGGGCGACTCGGCACTTTCGGATATGGATAAAAAATACGCCGAATTCGCCACCGCTTTTGAAAATCAATATGTATCACAGGGATACGAAACGGACAGAAGTATTGAGGATACGCTGGCTATCGGTTGGAAGCTGCTGTCCATGCTGCCGCGCACCGAATTAAAACGTATCCATGCAGAATATATTGAACAATATATGCCAAAAGGCGGTGCATAAGGATGGCAACCGTAAATCCCACCCGCATGGAGCTGCAAAAAACCAAAAAGCGGCTCGTCACCGCCCAACGCGGGCACAAGCTTTTAAAAGACAAGCAGGACGAAATGGCGCGGCAGTTTATGATTTATATTCGCCGCAACCGCACGCTCCGCCGCGAGATTGAAGAACTTTTGGGCAAGGCAATGGGAGAAATGTCCTTAGCCGAAGCCCAAATGGGCACTGCCGCATTGGAAGAAGCACTGATGATTTCCGCCGCAGCAGAACCACCCGTATTTTCGGCAGGCAATATCATGAGCATGAAAGTACCGCATGTAGAAGCCTCAAATGAGTCGCACGGCGGTGATATTGCTTACGGATTCGCCTTCACTTCGGAAAAGCTGGATGATGCGTATCTTTCTGTGAACGCGCTTTTGCCAAAGCTTTATGAGCTTGCGGCGGTAGAAAAAACCTGCGATATGCTCGCGGATGAAATGGAACGCACCCGCCGCCGCGTCAACGCACTTGAATACGTTATGATCCCGCAAATGCAGGCAACCATTAAATATATCACTGCCAAGTTGGAAGATAACGAACGCAGCAACACCATTCGCCTGATGAAAGTGAAGGAATTGATGCACGCAGAAGCGTAAACAGAAAAACCCTGTATTTGCAAAAACTGCATAACCATGTACAATGCGCAGATGTTTTGGCATCTGCGCATTTTGCCGCACAGAAAAACAAAAAAATGCTTGACAAATTAAAAAGTGTGTAGTATTATATTTAAGCACTTGAGAGAGTGCTGAATATCGCGGGGTAGAGCAGTTGGTAGCTCGTCGGGCTCATAACCCGGAGGTCGTGTGGTTCAAGTCCCACCCCCGCAACCATTCGAAAGCCTTGAAACAGCGTTGTTTCAAGGCTTTTTCTTTGTTTCCGCCTCTCTTGGTATTGTCTTATTTTTGCCTATTTTTATGCTTAAAAAAATCAAAATGCAAGTCAGATGCAAGTCAGAATTCATAGGATATTCTCTCTATAAACAATCTAATTTTTAACACATATTTTTTTCGGTTATAGAT